>OFQY01000265.1_pt1 | contig 22130 bp, 42 predicted proteins | sample 1542991 | NCBI WGS metagenome assembly OFQY01 (sample SAMN07774224, study PRJEB24372) | wastewater metagenome | isolation source: Exp Tend VB 10WW | collected 2016-02 | reverse complement strand
TAACGCCCGGACGATGGCGATGCGATCTGTTGACGGACACACCGGAACCGGCCCCGTATCGTGGGACGGACGAACTGTTGCGACGGGCGCTTAGCGCAGCTTCGTCAGCTTGTAGTAAGAGCGCATGTACTGACCGACCAACCCGTCTATCAGGTTCTCAAGCGCGCAATTCTTCCGGGCGATCTGGTCACGGTTTGCCGCGATCCATTTGCCTTCCGAGGATATCAGGTCGATCACATCAGCCTTGGCAAAGGAGACAGGCGCAACCTCTTTCAGCAGGCCAAAGCCACCCTGATACGTCTCGACAATCTCATCTATCGCTTCGGGCAGGAACTCATAGAACTCGCCCAAAGCCGTGTGACGGGCAAAGCTGCCATCGCCCTTCGCCGCCCAATGGGCAAGGTGCGCGGCGTCACGAATGGCAAAGACGCGGGCAACGAGTTCTTCCATCATTCGCCAGCGCCCATTGCCGACTGTCGCGCAGACTCTTCCGCCATGCTGTGCGAGTGATCCATGTCCCTCGCCCGCAAGGCCACATCAGCCATGTCCATGAACATGCCGTGATCCTGCTCGCGCCTGCGATGGGACAGTTCGATTGCCGTGCGCTGCGTATCCCGTTCCGCTTGGTGCTGCCTCAGAGCCGTTTCGTTCCGGTCCTGTGTCATCTCGTGTAGGGTCTGCAACGGGGCCAGATGGCTTTCCTGAACAATCTTCTGCGTCTCTGCCTGCTTCTTCATGGCAGACGCCTGCTTGTCCTCAACCTCTGCCTGCATCCCGGCCATCTGCAATTGCTGCTGCTGGACCTGTTGCGGGTTCGGCGGCTGGCTGAGCATCCCGTTGATCTTGTCCTTGACCGTCTTCGGCAAGGGTGAAAGTTCAAGGAAGACTTGCGGCGGGATCGGCACACGCTGCTGAGCGAGCGACGACAGAATGTCGAAGGCATCGCCCATGACGTTCGTTGTATCCGGCCCCTCATCAAGGATGATATCCACATCAAGCGAAGCGATATGGTTCACCAACTGAGGCATGCCATTCGGTCCCGCCTGAACAGCGTTCACCTGAATGAACTGCGCTACTTCCTTGTCATCGGTAATGCGGACGTATCGTTCCGCCTTCCATGTCCTCTGAACCGTACACCAGAGCGAGCGGTAAACCTCAAACTTCCATGTGCGATAGTTCTTGAGAAACGGGCCAAGCTCAGCAATGCCGTTCTGCTGCATCATCGCAAGCGCACGGCCAGAACGCTGATTGACGTTTGTCCCTACAATGGCAGGCGACGGCCCGTAGTTCTCAATCTCTTCCTTCGCGTCTTGGAAATATTGCGTCTGCTTGAGGAAGTCCTGATCTTGCGTCAGAACGCCCCAATCCTGATCCTTGATGCCATTGGGCTCAAGCCAGCCATCGGGGCGGGCCAGTTCCTTTCTGGCCTTCTCGGTGTCCGAGAACACACCCTGCCGCGCCCAACCTTGGCGTGTGTTCATGATGTGCATGGCCTTGGAGCGATGCTGGTTAATCGCGTCCTGCGGCCCCTTCATGTTCCGCACAAAGCCGTAGCGGTCGCCGTATTCGTCTACCGAGCAAGCAAACTTGATGTACCGTGAACGCGTCTGCCAGACGTTGCCGACCTTCGTCCAGAAAGGGCTATCCCCACGGGCGAGGATGGTCCAGTTGGCATAGATGCACCACTTCCAAACGCCCTCATGCTTGTACCAATGTTCAACGAGCCTGATCTTCTTGCGCTCGTTGATCCACATATAATTGCGGTCGTAGTCGTGCGCGGTCGTCTCGTAACCGGATGAGTCCTGCGCGACCTTATCGCCAGCGCCGGGGAACATCTCTTCCAGTTCGTCTTCGCTCACCCAACGGCTTGTTCCATCATACCGAACATCGGAGAAGTCAGGACGGATCGAGCGTGGGTCATAGAAGTATGTGACCGGATCGACATACCGAAGCCCCACATCGGGGTCTTCAAAGTCGCCATCGTCCAGCGTCAGTTCGCAGACGCCGAAGGCTCCCTTGGCCGCATCCAGCACACCATCAGCTTCAATGTCTTTCCACAGGGAAGTGTCAAGGACATAGCGCAGGACAGCCGTTGCGAGGTCTGCGCCTGCTGCACTGCGTTCCGAGCGGGGAAAAGCCTTCGGATCATTGCGCAGCTTCTGGACAATACCCACCACGCCGTTGATCTTGCGAGCAAGGCGATTGAAGACAATCTCAGGCTGGCCGCGCGCCTTGAATATCTTGCGCTGCTCATCCGAAAGCTGCTGGCCGTGATAATAGCGGTTGGACTGACGGTTCTCGTCAATCTCGCTCGCCTTCACCGTGGCGTAGTCCGTGAACTGCTTGCGCAATTGCACAAGGTCCAAGCCCTCGCCTAGCTCTGGCGTTCCCAAAGGATTGTCAGTGTCGTTCTTGCCGGGATATTCCACGGCAGAGGCGGCTTGCATCAGGGCTTCTTGCCAGTCTTTTGATCGGGCATATGGACCTTCGGAATTGGTGCGCCGGTTTCTCCACCTACCGGCAAGGAAGCTAGTTCAGGCGATCACGCCAGCGACGCATTGAAACTAGGGGAAAAGGTCGGCGGGAAGCTATGTGTGCCCCGCCATGCGTTCAAGCTCACTGAACGCGCGTCCCTATTGCCCACGCATACAAAGCGGTTGGCGAGCCCGTAACAGCCGCCTTGAGTTCGCCCGGAGGGGCCTCAAAGCCGTAGACGCCATTCGCGGTGAAGTTCAGATTGGTGGCGTCAATGTCGATATAAGTCCCGTTGGGCGAGCGCCATTGGAGCTTCACAGAGCCAGCGCTCCATGAAGACGATTCAGCCGCGAAGTAGCCGCGCCCGCCCTGCCAAAGCGTCTGAACACTGCCAGCAGTCGCCGCATTTCCATTGGCAACCAAGGGCAGCAGCAGTTTGGAAGTGGTTGCGTCAAGTCCCATGATGTTAGTCCTTAAAGCGTAAGGCCGGAGCCTTCGTCTCTGTCGCTGCGATCTATCGCGCGGTAATCGCTCATCGTGTCTTTGGGTTCTCTGGTCTTGCGGGAAGCGCCAACCGTCTTGTCCAGCAACTGACCAACCAACCCGATAGCGTCCACCTGATCGTCATGCAGGCCAGCCGGGAAGCGCAGCAACTCCGCCTCAAACTCGCCTCGCCACGGCGCATAAGCTGGTATTCTCAAACCCCTCATAGCCATGCGTCCACGAATGGATTGCGCCCTGACCGCCTTGTCGCCTCTCGTGGGGAACTGTGTCCGCACACAATAGGCATGACGCTCACGTGCCAGCTTCTCAAGGAACGGGCCAACGCCAGACTTAATCTGGCCGGTTTCCTCTGCCCATTCCAACGGCTTCCACCGCTTGACCAGATCGCACCAAGCGTCCACCCACACATCGGATGAAGCCTGTTGCCTCCAAAGGTCCAGCAGATACGGGTTCTCATCCGCATCAAGCCCGAGGACTGCATGAACCGTGTAGTCACCCCCTTGCGAGGTCACGGCATAGTCAGAACCGCCATACACGCGAAGGTCAGACGCCTTGGGCATCCTCTCCACCGGGATAAGCCACTCAGACCGGAAGTAGTCGCCTTCCTCTGGCGTGGGCTCTTGCTGGTAGAGCGCAGACCATGTGCGGGCGTCGCTCTCTAGCTTTCGATCCCTCAAGAATCGCCCGTAGTCGTATCCTGTCGGATCATCCCACAAGAAAGTGCCGGGCTCTCTGCCTAGCGGGTCATCCTCAGTCGCCTGCGCCCTGATCTTGAGGCGTCGAAATGGTCTGCCAAGCGCAGTAAGCTGGTTAACAACTCGGCCAGCAAGGTCGTCCTCGTGGAACCGTTGGTGCATGATAACGCGCTTTGCACCCGGCTTAAGGCGGGAGGAAAAGTCGTTAACGTACCATTCCCAAATCTTGTCGCGGATGCGCTTGCTTTCAGCATCCTCACGCGAGCCGAATGGGTCATCAATAATCCCCAGATCAGCCCGAAAGCCCATGATGCCGACGCCAACGCCAACCGCGTAATATTCGCACTTGTTGGTCGTGGACCAGCGATAGGCAGCGCCACTATCGGACGCCACGCCAATCCCGAACAGATTGGAAGCGCCCGCCAGAAGGTTGCGCGTCCGCCTGCCCCATCTCTCCGCAAGCTCGCTCGAATGCGAGGCCGTCAGAATGTTCGACCCCGGAAACCTCGCCGCATAGCCAGCCGGAAAGAGCCAGTTGACGTATGTGGACTTGGCCGAGCCCGGAGGCATCTCAACAACGAGGAAATCGTTTTCCCCGTTCATCAGCGCCTCTAACTCATCAATGAGCAGTTGATGATGCGGCGCTGGCTCTAGGCTTTGTGACCGGGCAAGGTCAGTGAGGTTTCGCCTCGCCAGCCTTCTGCGCAGAAGTTCTGTCGCTGCCTGCGCGGGCGATAGCGAGGAGATCGGAGTCTGATAGTTCATCTATGTTGCGGTTGGTGTTCTCGCGGCGCTCGACGCGATGACCAGAAAGGACGCCCTTTTCCTTGATCGCTGAAATGGCCGCTGAGAATTGCCCCGCTTCAACTGCCTTCTTGCGAACTTCCTCTGCCTCATCCAAAAGCGTCGCAACTGAGACTTCGGCCCGAATTGCTGCTCTATCCACAATCTCGGACAAGCGAGCAATAACGTTCACATTTGTTGACAGGCGTGAGGCCGCCGAACGGCTCTCGGTATAGCCAGCCAGAACATATGCTTCTGATGCGCTTTTCCCCTTAGCAAGCTCCTGAGCAAACCGCTCGTGCTTGGGGTTTCCAAGTGCGGGCATGTCAGAAGCTAATTCCGCCGCCCATGCCGCCATACATCATGAGCGGGCTGAACTGCTGGCCAAGCTGGCTTAGCGTCTGAGGCTGGCCTTGCGGAACTGGCTGATTAACGCCTGGATACATGATGTTCGGTCCAGTCGCTTGCGGTTGAGGAATTCCGTTCTGCACGGGCTGAACGTCCTGCTTGAATACATACGGGCTGGTTTGCTGCGTTCCGCCTGCTGTCTGCGGGGCTGGCTGCGTCACTGGCGGGTGGAAGATGTTCGGGACGCCCTGTGGCTGAGGCTGGTAGGAATTGTCAACCGGCTGGTATTGCTGCTGAGGCTGGGCCTGCGGCGCATTCTGACCAAAAGGGACTTGGTAGTTCTGCGCCTGCCAAGGCGAGTTCATCTGGTTTCCGCCGAGCGAATAGCCGCCCGCAACCGAGCCGCCTGAGAAGGGGCTTTGCTGCTGCTGGCCATTGTTGGCCGCGATAGGATTCCAGAGGAATGGGCTGTCCATTTACCGAGCCTTCCATGCGGGATAGTCGGCGGCGATCAGCGGCGCGTCAATCTCTGCCAATTCTTCCATGTAGCCTGAGCGGGCGTTGAGCTTGTGCCATTCACTCCGCTCGCTATGAGACAACCCCTCGCCAGGCGTAGATGCCTTGCGCTCTAGTTCTATCATGCGGGGAGTGGAGGGCATGGGGGTAATAACCCGTAATAAGGGGGTAATAGGTTACGAGGGGGATGCGTGGCCCTTCCGGGAATCCGGGACCACGACTTACACGCCCCTCGACTCGTAGCAGCCTGCGTTTCTCGGCGGTCTTGCTGATGGGCAACTGCGGAACGCACCGCTGTTTCTGCCCCGAAGGCTACTGCTCGGATGCCCAATCGGGCAAAACTCTACACGCCCCTCGTATCTATTGCTTGGCCGGGATGGGTGGGTATTTAGCTGGCCGCTGTCTCTTGCTTCACCGATTGCTCGGGCGGGATTTCTACCCGCAAGACCTGCTGACTGACCCATTTCGCGTCCCGTCCGCAACTAAAGCAAGCATCCCTGCAAGCCCCTCTGCGGCCACGTCCCGATAATCTTCGACGCCGGGCTGTCGGAGAAGCGTCCCCGGCGAAACTCGTATCCGCCCTTGCGGACGGGGGAAGGATGGCCCCACGGGACTGCCAAGGGTCTAGAATAGCAGACCGCACCGTGTAACACGCGCTGGCTTGTGAGAAGCTAGGCAACCCACAGAGGCCGGGGCCGACCTCAGAACTCTAGGGCAGGCAACTGAGCGGGAAGCCGGCAATTTCTCGGATTAGGACGAGCATTCCCGTCCGAATACGCTTGGCTCGCTTGCGGCCACCAAGTTTCCGGCCAACGCGTCCCGCAAGTACGGACGGCCCGCTCAGTATTCCTGCCTAACCATGCCCGTTAGGGACGGGCGGGGAATGGAGCCCTAGGAGGGACTTGAACCCCCGACCCGCTGTTTACAAAACAGCCGCTCTGCCTCTGAGCTACACGGGCTGAAATCGACACAAGCCGCCGTTGCGAGCGTAGCGGCCCGACGCGGGTTGCAAGGGGCGCGAACCAAATCGCAGCAATCGCCTCGCGCGAGAATCTTCGGTGATTTGCCCCGCTCTCGTCAAGCAGCAGTCTCCGAAATAATGTTGATAACTTCCTTCAAGTCCTCCATCCGGTATTTCTTCGCCTTCTGCGCCTTCTTTCTGGCGCGCTTGGCGTTCATCATGTCGAAATACCGCTTGGCCTCGTCAAACTCGCCTGCCTTTTCCAGTCTGCGGATATGCAGAACGTCGGAAGGATCACATACCCACGGGCGACCCTTTTCCGGTTCACCAGCACCAGTCAGGATTTGCTCAACCCCTCTGGCCTCGCGGACCTTATGCCAATCGCCGGGATCATTCTCCACAAGCGCAAAGGCGTAGGACACGAACAGCGGCCCCTCGGATCGCATGTGCTTCTGGCGGACGCGATAGAACCGAACGCGAAGCGGGCAATATACCACAGCCACGCCGGCAAGCTCTCTGCGGGCGCGGTACAGGTGATGCGGCTCAATTCGGATTACGAGCCATTCATTGCGTTGCGTCTCACTCGCGCTCATGCGTCGATTACCTCGGGTTGAACGCGGGGGAGGGATGCTGCTCAATTGCGATGAGCGCCAGAAGCAGGCTTTCGAGCAAAGCGCGTGCAACATTGCCGGGCGGGCGACGGTCAACGTCAAAGCCCGCGTCAAATTCCTCTGGCAGCTTGTCCAGCGGGAACTCTTGATGCAGTCGCTCGCTGTGCGCGGGGTTGTTGTAGTCGGGCGCTATGCAGGCGTCATCACTGACGCAGCACGTTCCGACCTTCCACCACCAGCCGGGCAGACATTTCGTGACAAGCGCCGCTGCATCGTCTACCTTGCTTGTGTAGCGCCAATAAGTGTGCGGCTCATTGCCATCGCGCGCTAAGTTTCGGCGTGAGACAATCACAAACGGATTGAGCGCGCGGGCGAGGTCAAGATCAAGCGCCTCATCCCCGCCAGACCCTTCCACAACTCTGTCAAGCAGCGCTTCTAACTCACTCATCCCATACCCCTATGCTGAGAACGTATTGACCTTCGGAGACACGCTCAATTTCGCAAGCGTCCATGACACCGCATGACTATTCCCTTACCTTCTCCAGCCTATGTAGCTGGAATAAAGGGAGAGGAGACGGCGGAGGGGCTTCATGCTGCAATCTTTCGAGTGCGATATTCGTCAATCGCGTCGCCCATTCCGCCGTAATATGTATCGACGTACTGACGTTCGTAGGCTTCAAGCCAAATCCATTCACCGTCGATCCATTTAGGAAGCCACGCAAAGCGCCGTTGCCATTCCCGCGTTCGATCCTTGGGCTTCCATCTCATGCGCTTCGCCTCCCGCCTGCATTGGGGAGGGGCGTAATGCGGATGCGCTGGACGCGGAATTCACCGCTAGACATTTTTTTGGTGTAGCGGGCAGCCTCGCGTGTCTTGAAGCACCAGAGGCCCAACTCATCCTTATCGAGGTCGAGTAGCGTCCACACCTTTATCGCCTTCCCCTTCTTCGCCATAAGTACCTCCTCTGTGTATGCGGCCCTCACGCGAGGCCCATCAGTTTCTTCAAGGCGTCCGACATAGGCGGCAGCGTGACCGGATGAGATTGCAGCGCGTCCACAATCTGCAATGCCTCTGGCCTTGTCAGTTGCCGGGACTTGCGAGGGCGCATGTCGTCGCTGTTCAATTCCAGCTTCTCGACTAAATCCTGATAAGCAACTTCGACGCGGGCTTTCTCCGCATCAGACGGAACATGATAGGTGTCCGCATTCATGATCTGGCTGATCTTGTTTTGCTCTGCGTACACATCGGCCATTTCGGCTTGCACAAGCGACACAAGGTCCGGCAGAGACGGAGCGAACGCGCCGCGCACCTTGGCAAACGCAGCCTCTAGCGCCCATTGCGGGAACTGGCGAAGCTCTGCCACATACAGCTTGTCACGGTCTGCCTGATCAGCCGCATTGGCCGAAGATGGGAACCGCAGGAACATGGTAAGCACCAGCCCCGCGACAACGCGGTCTGAGCAGCGCGCTAAAGACCGGCGCAACGTCTCCCGGCGAGACTCAAGCCAACGGCGGTCGTCAGCCGTTACGGGCCGCGTATCCGGCACTTGCCAGCGGCCATCCGGGGTCCGCTCCAAACGGCTCAGCAGAGCCCGCAAGCGCGTATCGTCCTCGCGGGTCATCCCCATCGGTCGATAAGCTACCGTCGACTGTGTGGCCTTCGTAGCAAGCTGGTTCATGGTCTTCCGGCTCGTCTTGGATTAGGTTGGCAAAGCGGTCTTGGATTGTTTGTCTTCCGGGTCTTGGCCCTGCGGCCTTAGGTTTCCCAAACCGTTTTCGATTGCGGAGCCACGTTCGCCATGCGGCGGACCAATCGGCCATCACGTTGCCCTTGGATGTGTGGAAATCCCGAAACGCCCGCCACTCGGAACGAACTTCGTCCATCGACAACCCGTCCGCGATTGCGGCCTGAACGTCCGCTTTCGTCGGCTGGGCGTCCTGCACCATCGCCGTGCGGCGCTTTGCGCGCTTGGTTGTTTCGGGGGATGGGGTGGAGGGGGTTTGATTAGTATTCTTTGGGGGAGGCGAGGAAGGGGGTTCCGTCCCGTTCTGTCCCGTGACTTCACGGGATTGCCCGTGACGTTGACGGGCCTTGCGTTCGCGGTCATTTGCCCGACGCGCGTCAATAGCTTCGTTGGAGCGCGCCTCGGTCGCCTTCTCCACGCGGGCGAGCATACTCGCCACTCGCTCAGCCTGTTCACGTGACAGGCCCAGCGTGGCGATTTCTGCAAGAACGTCAGAAGGGATCATGTTCAGGACATTCCGAGCGCTTGCAGATACGCGTCCATAATTTCTTCTTGCTCGCGGCGCTTGTTCGTGTCCTGCCTGCGCAGCGCTACAATCTTGCGGATGATCGGCACGTCGAAGCCGTTGCCGCTCGCTTCCGAATAAACTTCCTTGATATCCTCGGCCCGGGCGCGCTTCTCTTCTTCCAAGCGCTCCACGCGCTCGATCACTGATTGAAGCTGCGCGCCGTTGACGCTGTTATGGCCTATATCGGTCATGCGGGTTCTCCTTGAATGCGAGCGGTTGCAAGCCATTCCTTCGGGATAGCGCCTTCGGAAATCAGCCGGTCAATTTTCTTCGACGCCCATAAGCAAGTGGTATGGTCTCGATTGCCGAAGCGTCGGCCTATCTCGGGGAATGATTGCTTCGTCTCATTCTTGGCCCGCCACATCGCAAATTGTCTGGCGAGGACAAGCGGGGCTTGGCGGCGATGCGAGATAATGTCGATGTATTTGAACCCGGTCAGGTAACAGACCTCGGCAATGATTTCCCGAATGGTCGTCCTGACGTAGCCTTCGCTTGTGTTGATGCGAGCCCGCTGCTGGCGGCTGCAATAATCCTCTGCTGCCATTGCGAGGCCGGACAGATAAAACGCCTCGTTCTGCGCTGCCTCTGCATCTGACAGGTGCGGCGAGCGGTGACGTACAATCACTAGCGGCTTCACGACCACGGGCGGCGCTATGAGGGGCGATCCCATGCGAGAACGCGCTTCCCTCGCCCTATTGGCAAAGTACGCCTGCCATCCTTCGGGGGGCGGTTGAACCTGAGCGTTCATTACGCAACCTCTTTCATGCCGACAAACGAAGACGCCTTGCGAAGCGCGTTACCGACAAGAGTGGAATATCCAGCCATGTCGTCCCAATGGTCGAGATGATCCGGGTTGCCGGACAGGATGCGCCCGATCTTGTGCGCAACCATTTCCAGCGACTCTTTCTGGGCGTAGCTCATTCCAGCCCAATTCGGGCTATTGACCATCACGCCCTTTAGTTCCTGCGTAATGCGGGCATGTACGTCGAAGGGGCCATGCGTCTTGCCGCGCTCAACCAGAATTTCCTGAACATCAGCCTGCGTCACTTTCCGACCTCCCGGACCTTGATCCCGTGGAATAGCTGCGCAGCCTTGACCCGCAGGCGGTATGCAGTGTCGCGGGTCGTCCCGCTGCTCTTAATATCCTCAATCACGAGCGCGCCTGTGCCTGTCTCGCGATAGCGGAAGTCAGCGGTGTAAGTGCAATAGTGTTTGCCAGCTATCTCGACCGGATACGCTGGCTGCAACTCCAGGTCGGCAATCACGCCAGAGCGCTGCAAGTTTTTCAGTTCGGCATAGCGCATCATCTCGCGCTTTGACGCGAACACGATTCCATCCAACGTCCTCTGGTCTTTTGGCACCACCTTAAAGCGCGGGCGCTTCTCAAGCATGAACGATGACATAACTGCGGCCATGGTCCCGTCGGCAGGGATCATGCGCCCTGCCCTCCCTGGGCTCCCCCGCACACGCGGGGATGGTCCGCGAGATGAAGGCGAATTGATCCGCTCATCGTGCGGGCTCCGGGGTGGGGGCGGCGTGGGCAAAGAATTCTTCAGCCGCGAGCGGGATCGCCTTCTCCCGCGCGAACTCAAGCAGCGTGGGGATATGCTTGCTAGGAATGCGCCCGCCAGTTCCACCCTTCTCAATGGCGGCCTGCCAGCGATACGGCGCGGTATATGCCGTCCCCGTCGCAGACGAGACGATGTTTTCGCCACCAAGGCGCTTGATGATGGATGCAGCCGGTTCCAGAGCCATGCCGCATTATTTTCTGATTTTCCGAATTTTGCAAGCCTTTCGATGGCTAAATTTCTGATTTTCGGGATAGCGCCCCAATTCTGTCCCTAGCACAGTCGAAAAATGCCGCTTGTGTTTTCTGAATTTCAGAATATTCTCCTCCTCACACCCCGCCGCCCCGCACTGACAGCCGGGCGCCTCGGGAAGCGAGGACAACATGGCAAAAACAAGCACAACAAAAATCAAAAAACTGACCGAGGCGCAACAGTCGCGCTTCCCCGAATTTGTCGACAAGTGGATCAAGATCGGGCTCTCGACCGAGCCGGCTGATCGTCCGCGTGCCGAGAAGGCCATTGCAGGTATCTACCGCCTCGCAAATCTCAAAGAGCCCCGCGTCATCTGGCTCCCCTGCCCGATCAGCGCGGCGTTGAGCGCGGTCTGTTACGCAGCGATCATCAATCATCGGTTGGTTGCGGCGGCGAAATCTGACACGCACCCGGTCCGCTCGGCCGTCGGCTCGGCCGTCTACTCGGCCGTCGGCTCGGCCGTCCGCTCGGCCGTCGGCTCGGCCGTCGACTCGGCCGTCTACTCGGCGGGGTATTCGTACTTCGGAGGCTCTGTCTGGAATGCGGGCTATTCCGCATGGGCTGACTATTTCGACGAAGTGTGCGCGGTCGCAATCGATCGCAATTTCCTCGACATGACCGCGAGCGCCGGATTTTACTGGATGCTGGATGGCGTGTGCTTCGCGTCGGAACGCCCTTCGAAAATCGCGCGCGATAGCGAAGCGCGTCTGCATTGCGAGACCGGCCACGCCATTGAGTACGCCGGGACCGGATGGGGCCTTACCGCATGGCATGGCGTCGTTGTGCCGCGCGTTTGGATTGAGCGCCGCGCCGATCTGACGGTGGCCGAGATTTTCAAAGAGACGAGCGCCGAAAGGCGCCGCGCCGGCTGCGAAATCATCGGATGGGACCGCGTCCTGTCAGGGATCGACGCGAGGTTGCTCAATGACGACGGCGATCCGCAGATTGGCGCGCTGTACGAGGGAACGATTCCTGGCGCAACAAAATGCACATTCCTGAAAGTGCAGTGCGGAACAGGGCGGCAGTTTGTCATCCCGACCGCGCCGAACCTGAAAACAGCAATCGAAGCGCAGGCGTGGATTCAAAACGTTCCCGTCAAGCAGTGGGTTCGTCCCGAAGTCCGGGGCTGATGAAGGAGAGAACAATGCTTACTTTTAAGAAAGTCGCGGCTCAAGGCGAATTGACCCTGACAAAACTCGACACCATTCCGAAAAAAATCGGAGAGCCGGTCGTGCCGGTTGATGGATTTCTGATCGTCGGAAGATCTGAGACCCACCACCACCACGTCGTTGATGCCGATTGCGCCACCCTGACGCGCGTCGATCCGTTCACTGCGTTTCTGAACGTGCGCAAGGCAACGCGCATCGTGCATCAGCGCGAATACGACACGCATCCTCCAATCGAATTGCAGCCCGGCATGTACGAGTTTCGGACGGGCCGGGAATTCGATCCTTTCGAGGAATCGATCCGCATCAGCGCCGACTAAGGACAGCGCCATGTCGATGCTCTCCCACTATTTCACCGTCCAATGGGCGCACGGCGCGCGCAAGACGCCTGACGACTTCCCGACGCGCGAGGAATCGTGGGCGAGCATAGCGGACGTGGCGCGCGACATTCTCTCGGGCGAGGTCGAAAGCGTCGCCCGTGTGGTCGAAATCGACCTTGATGCAGGCGTGGCGCGCGACGTGACGGACGCTGCATTCAGCGCCGCCGCCGAACTGTCGTTCGACCGCGAGTCCGAGCCCTACGCGGAGCTTGCGCGCGAGTTCGACCGTCGCAGGCTCGATTACTGCCGCGAGGCTGCCGATCCCTACTGGACTCGCGTTGACGAGGCCTACGAGCGCGCGCGGGACGCGCGGATGGAGGCGGAATGAGCCCCTACCTCGCCGATGACGCTTTGGCGCGCACACTCGCGCTGGCGTTGCAGACCGTGCCTGACGCCGATCTGGCGCGACGCTCCGCCCGCATGACGCACTACGCACTGTTCGCGCCAGGCGTCTCAGCCGCCGACGCCGAAAGGCTCGACGCCAAGGCCTACCTCTACGAACTGCGCCGCCGCGAGGCTTTCCGGTCGCGCGAGCCTGCAACCGAAACACTGAGGGCTGCATCATGACCCTGCTGCGCCAAACCGCATTCGACGCGCTGGAAATCGTCGGGATCGGCCTGTTCGTCGCTGGCGTGTTTTGCGTCGGCCTCGTGATCGGAGGGTGACGACATGGATCTGATGCTCACATACGCCGAATTGAAGGCGCTCGATCCATGTGCTGAAAGCCTGCGCCGCGTCGCCAATCTCATGGGCGGCGCGCGCAAATGGACTGCTGGCATCACCGCTGCGCAGGCGCGAGAAGCAGGGGCGACATTTGACGATCTGGTTTGGGTTTCGTCCGCCGTCGCCTGCACAAACCCGAACGTTGATCGCCGCCTGCGTCTCTGGATGGCGGACTGCGCTGCGCGCGTCCTGCATATCTACGAGGCGGCCGATAAATCGGATGCACCACGCGCAGCGATAGTAGCCGCCCGTCAATATGCTCGCGGCGAAATCGACGACGCCGCACGGGCCGCCACACGGGACGCCGCATGGGCCGCCACACGGGACGCCGCACGGGCCGCCACACGGGACGCCGCATGGGCCGCCGAACGGGCCGCCGCACGGGCCGCCGAAGAGTCATGGCAGTTCGACCGACTTGTTCTTCGGCTCTCGGCCGATGAGCCTCTGGACTGGCCATTGCCAGACGTGCCGATGCGCGAGGTCGCGACATGAGCGCGACCGCCGGTGTTCTCGTTCTCGGCTTCCTGTTCTGCGCCTTCCTCGCGTGGAAATGCGTCGAACTGATCCGCGAGGCCGCGCCGCGCGAGGAGGCTGAACGCGATCCTGATGCGCCTATCGATTATTGGAGGTTTCACATCGAACGCGGCGGAACAAAAGACAATGATTGAGCGTAAACCCATCCCGGCCGACATAGGCGACTACGTAGGATACGAACGGAGCACCGGCGTCCTATTTTGGAAGCGTCGACCTGTCCGAGGGCCTGCAAAAGCAGGCGATCCGTGCGGAAGCAGACAATCAAAAGGATATCTGACGTTCTGCTTTAGGCAAGAGGGATATCTCGTTCATAGGGTCGTCTGGTTTCTGCATACGGGAAATCAGCCTCCGGACATAATCGATCACGCGGACGGCGATAAGGCCAACAATGCGTTTGAAAATCTGCGCGCCGCGACCCATGCGCAAAACTCCATCAACGGCAGCCTCTTTGTGAGCAACAAATCTGGCTTTCGTGGCGTCTCTTGGAACTCCAGACAAGGGAAATTTTTGTCCCGGATCACGCACCGTGGCACCAAAATTCATCTTGGATACCACGACCTCGCCGAGGAGGCCGCATCTGCATATGCCGCGAAATCAGCAGAACTCAATGGAGAGTTTGCAACCAACGGTCGGAGGGTCAAATGAGCAACGTCGCCATCATGGAGCCGGGCGAGCCCGAGCGCAGGAACAACAACGCCCTGACGCCGCTCGCCATGCTCAATCGCGCAATGGAGACCGGCGCGAGCATGGAAGTGCTGGAAAAATTCATGTCGCTGCATGAGCGATGGGAGGCCGGCAACGCGCGCAAGGCGTTCGACACTGCGATTTCGGAGGCCAAGGCGGAGATTCCGCCCATCGTGAAGAATGCGAAGGGCCACAACGACAAGCGTTACGCGAATTTTGCAGCCATCGCCGGCGTGGTCGATCCGATCCTGTCGAAGCACGGCCTATCCTATCGTTTCCGCACAGCGCAGACCGACAAGATTTCCGTGACGTGCGTCCTCTCCCACCGCGACGGCCATAGCGAGGAAACGACGCTCGCCGGTCCTGCCGACAACAGCGGATCGAAGAACGCAATCCAAGCGATCGGCTCGACCCTCACCTACCTGCAACGCTACTCGCTCATTCAGGCGCTGGGCTTGGCCGCGACTGAAGACGACGACGGGCGCGCGGCTGGCGCGGGCGGTGCGATCACGGACGAACAGGTCGAGCGATTGCAGCGCGAGATCATGGACACGGATTCGGACCTTCCGAAATTCCTGGCTCACATGAAGGTCGAGACGCTGGCGGAGATTCCAGCGGCTCGGTTCGACGCCGCGATGCAGGCTCTTTCCCGCAAGCGGAGGCAGGCCAATGGCTGAGATCGAACAAGGCTCGCCAGAATGGTTTGCCGCGCGGCTCGGAAAGGTCACGGCCTCGCGCGTTGCGGACGTTATCGCCAAGACCAAAACGGGCTGGGGCGCAAGTCGGACTAACTACGCCGCCGAACTGGTGGCAGAGCGCCTGACCGGCGCGTCGGCAGAGAAATTCAGCAACGCGGCGATGGCGTGGGGAACCGAGAAGGAGCCCGACGCTCGCGCAGCATACGAATTCTATTCGGACGCGACGGTCGATCTTGTCGGCTTCGTCTCGCATCCAACGATCCGCGACGCAGGCGCTTCGCCTGACGGGCGCGTGGGCGCGGAAGGTCTTGTCGAGATCAAGTGCCCTAACACGGCCACACATATCGAGACGCTGCTTGGCGGCTCCGTTCCGTCGAAATACATCACGCAGATGCAATGGCAGATGGCTTGCGAAGGGCGCCAGTGGTGCGACTTCGTGAGCTACGACCCTCGCCTGCCAGAAAGCATGGCGCTGTTCGTGCGCCGCGTCCCGCGCGATCAGGCGATGATCGAAGCGCTCGAAAAGGACGTATCCGCGTTCCTGCGCGAAGTGGACGAAACAGTCGCGCAACTTCGCGCGAAATACGAGCCCGATGGCCGCCCGGCGAATATCCGCGCCGCAGCGGAGCGCTACTGCCCCGGCCTTGGCGAGGCCATTGTGACGACGGGAGCGTGACGTGTCGGGACCGCAGCCATTCCGATACGAAGGCGATGGGCTGATGCAGGCGCTTCGCCCGCGCGCAGCGGATCGCACCTATGTGATTGGCCAGGAATACACGCTCGACATATGGGAGCCGCGCTCGACCGCGAGCCATAACCACGAATTCGCATGGCTGGCCGAGGCATGGCGCAATCTCCCGGAGAACTTGGCCGATCTGTATCCGACGCCGGAGCATCTTCGCAAGCGCGCGCTTATCGATGCGGGATACTACGACGAAACGATCATCGATGTCGGCAACAAGACCGGCGCGCTGCGCGTAGCGGCGGCATGGCGCGGGGCGAATGACTTCGCGCTCGTGATCGCGCGCGGCCCCGTCGTCGTCGTGCGGACTGCGAAAAGCCAGACGCGCGGAAAAATGGACCGCAAGACATTCCAGGAATCGAAAACCGCGATCATGGAAATCGTGGCGCAGATGATCGGCGTCGCGCCGGACGCGCTCAAGAATGCGGATGCGGCATGACCAAGCGCCTCGAATTCTCCGCGAAGGTCCGCGACCAGGCCGCGCAGCGCGCCAACAGCAAATGCGAAATGTGCGGCCTGCCGTTCGGCGGACGGCGACCGGAATACGATCACGTTCTGCCCGCTGCGCTTGGCGGGAAGCCGACGCTGGCGAACTGTAGGGCGGTCTGCGGCCCGTGCCACAGGGCCAAGACGGCGAAGGAGGACGTTCCGCGGATCAGGAAGGCCGACAGGCAACGTCGCGCCGCCACGGGCGCGCATCGGCCTCGCCCGAAAATCCCGTCCAACCCCGACGCGCTGAAAGCCCCGCCGAAGGTCGCCCGGATCGACAAATCAGCGCTCGCCCCTCTCCCCCGCCGCTCGATCTACAGGGATATGTGACATGCACCGCACACACGCTGGACACGGCTCTATCTGGCCTGCTGAGGCTGTCGAAGCGCACGCGTCTCTCGACGCAGCAGAGCGCGCCTCCCGCGCCCGAGAGGACGCGCTGAGAGAGGCGATTGAAATCTGCAAGGAAGCTGACGCGCAAGACGACCGCGACAACGGCGCCGCAGCGACCGGAGCGGCCTGCAACGCTGCGAACGCGATCCTCGCCCTCATCGAACCGAAGGGAGGCGACCGTGTCTGACATGACGCAACACTTTGTCGAGTTTTACTCGCCGGGGACGTTCGTTTCCGAGACGACGAAGAAGCCGGTCAACGCCTGGGACGTTGGCCGCGCTGTTGAAATGTCCCGCGACATTTCCGAACGGTATGGCTCAAAGCCATATGGGTTCCGGTTCTCGACGCGAAGCCGCTCGGCGGATGAACTCGACAGCAAGGAGACGGCCAGAAGTCCGATGTATTATCTTGGCGGCATCGTCAGGACGGCTGCGGAAGTTCTCGCAGGAACGGACCCCGCTGAATGTATCCTGCGCGCGAACGTCGAATGCAACGGCATCAAGCGTATCGTCGTAAACGACAATTCATGGCGCTTCACCGCCGCCCTTGCCGATGACGATGTTGTGTTGCCCCTCCCCGCCGCTCCCGTGGATGGAGGCGAGGATGCGCACTAGAGACCGTCTCGCAGCCGAACTGCGCAAGATCGCTGCGATAGCCTCACCGGCCAACGCTGCCAAATACGAGGCGTTCGCAGCCCGCGCCGAGACCGGCGAGTTCGACGATTATGCCGACACCTACGTCTGTCCGATCACGCAATTGCACGCGGAACTGATGGCGGCGGGCTTCACCAAGTTCGCCGCGCGCGTCGCATCAGGCGAGTTCGACGCGACGAAGGAAGAAAGCGACGAATGGGCCCGCAGTCCCTCCGGGCAGGAAGCAGCGAAGCATCTGTCGCCCGAAATGCGAAAGCTGCTCGGGCTCGATTTGTTAAATTGATGGAGGCGAGAATGCGTGACATTCAGAAACTCACTGCTGCGATTCAGCAGATCAACGACGCACTCTCGACGCTGAATAGGCTCGATAGCATCGAGAGCGATGCGACGAGGCAGTATGGGCGTCTCGTCATTCATCGCAACTACCAGTCGCACAATGATTTTTCGGCAGATGAAAAGGCCATCTGCTCGTCGATGCACGCTGCCGGAAAGCGCCGCGCTGCCGAACTCGGTCGCGAAGCTCGAACCGCAGCAATCGAGAAAGCCCGCGCCATCATCGAGCAATACCGAGCGATCCTGCCGGGGCTCGCAGCCGCTGCTGCAATCGAGATCGGTGCAATTGCGAGGGACGCTAAATGACCAACCTCTCCGACCTCATAGCCCGCGTTCGATCCGCGACAGGGCCGGATCGGGAGTTGGATGCAGAGATCATGTTCGATCTATTCGCAGTGCCTGTCGGAAAAAAAGAGGACGGCGGCCCCACTGGCTACCTGTGTTCTGAGGACAACCTGTCATGGTCGTTCGGGATCAGATTTCCGGGCAGAGACCGTGCTTGGTTCCAGGGTGCGCGCAATCGAACTGATGGCGAAACGTTGGTCATCGAACGTGACGGCGCGAATGTCCTAATGAATGCGTTGCGCATCCCGAAACTAACAGCCTCTCTCGACGCCGCTGTGGCGCTGTGCGAGCGCGTGTTGCCGGGGTGGTGGTGGCGCGTCGGCACATGCCACGTATCGGATGATGCGACGATCGCCCCCGACTACAATTCGCCCGAGCATGGTGAGCGGTTGCGTCGCGAGTTCCCAATCGGCGTGAAAGCCGACGGCTATCCAGACGAGTGGATATTCGACGTTGACCAGCGCCCGCCGCGATCCGTCGCGCTCGCCCTAATCCTCGCCGTCCTACTCGCAAAGCAGGAGATCGATCGTGTTCAACCTACCTGATCTTCGCCCGCTGTTTTATCTGGCGATGTTCGGCCTCGCCGTTATCGCGCTCATCGTCATCCTTGGCGTCCCGGCCGCTATTTGGTGGGCCGTGCATCACATCGCGATTGTGTAGGAGCCCGCCCATGACTGACGCCGACATGATCGAAGCGATGGCGCGGGCGATTGGTCCGAGTTTCATCGGCAATCGTATGCCAGACATGTCTGGCGACCCGCTGCGGAAAGCGACGCCCTACGAGCGCCGCAGGATTGATGAGGCGGTTACTGCCGCCCTCGCCGTCGTGCAACCCGAACTCGACAGACTGCGCGCAGAGAACGTCGAGCTTTCTCACCGTGAGAAAGTCAGGAGCGAGGCAATCAACCGGGCTCTGACTTGCCAGCGTGAATTGGCTGAAGAGGCGCGTTCTGTAGCCGATCTTGCGAACAAGCTGTTCGACCAGCGCGAGGAATACCTTTCCGGTCTGACCGCCCGAAATGCCGAACTCAGCGCGGAGAATGCGCGGCTGCGGAGCGCGTTGGAGCCGTTCGCAAGTCGCGCAGGCAGATATGATCCTGTCGATAACGACGACGGAGAACCGGACTGGTCAACCGCCGCCCCATCAATCCGTATCGGCGACCTCCGCCGCGCCCGCTCTGAACTGGAGTCCGGACATGAGTGAGAAGACGTGCGAGACGGCGTTCAATCTGAACGATCATGTGAAAGTCCGCCTTACAGAGGAAGGCCGGCGATGGCTAAACGCAAATATGCCGCCGGACTACATTAGGTACTGCATTGACCCATACACGGACGCTGATGGCTGGACAAAGATGCAACTTCATCAAGTGGCCAATCACTTTGGCCCCATGCTGTTCAATGGAAATCCGACGCTTCCGATTGAGCCCGCGATTATCATTCTTACCAAGGACACATCCCATGACTAGCCTGATAACCCGCCTCAGAGAGGCGAAGGAGCGCGACGATAACGACTGGCGGCCTAATCCTGCGACTGTCGAGTACATCGCAAGAGAAATTGTGGAGGGCCGCGATGACTAAGACCACATGGGGCGCGGTGTTCAACCGGTACAAGGCGCGCGGCGCTGACCCAGCGTCGGCTGCATACTCGGCGGATCAGTGGGAGAAGCGGCAGCGACCTGATCGTTGGAGGGACTGCTGCTCGACGCACTGCGAGCGCAGGCAGGAATGCTGCTCTCCGAACGAGTGCTGCGCCCTCACCGCCAAGGAGAAGGCCAATGTCGATTGAGAAGCTGGTGGAGGAATGCGGCGAGGCGCTTTGTGCCCTTATTTACAAGGAAGGCGCATGGGCGACCATCGATGCAGAAGATCGCCGCCTATATCTTCGCGACGCCCGCGCCGTCATCCGCCGCACACTGGAACAGCTGGCGTACACAGGCGCAATCTCGCTTGCTTCAATTGATGAAGGCGCGACGCGCCCCGAGACATGGAAGGAACGCGCCGAAAACCGACAAGCAGTATTCCTTCTCGCAAAGCGCCGTGCCGAAGCCGCCGAGTCCGAAGCGGCTGCGCTTCGGGAGGCGCTGAGGCCGTTTGTGTCCCACTACGAGCCGTGGATGGAGCGCCAAGCCGATGGCGACCGCATGTGCGTCTATCCAGTTCACACAATGGGCGACCTCCGCCGCGCCCGCACCGCCTTGGAGGGCCGCGACAATGGGTGAGGGGAAGCAGACGTGCGAGACGGTTCCGAAGTCGGACTATGACCTCTGCGATGCGGAGAACTCGAACCTGCGCCGCCATTTATTGTGGGCAGCGCAGTTTCTGTCGCGGGAGCAGCAAGCAGAACTGCGCGAACGCATCCGCCGACCAATCGAAGATGGCGGCGCGACCGGTGACCAGATGAGCGACGAAAAGGATGAAGCCCTGCGGCGCGATAAGGCAATCAACCTACTCTGCGACTATTGCGATACGATCAAGGACAACGGCACGGCGGTAGAACGCGCCAACAACCTGCGCGCGTTCCTTTCAGATTGGTCGCGCAAGCCCGCAAAATTCATCCCGTGGGGTGACGCATGACCGACCTCATCACCCGCCGTAGAGAGGCGAAGGAACTCACCTTCAATCTGTTTTGGGAAGTTGCGGAGCATCTGAACGTGGAAGCTGACGGTCGGCTGCGTCAGTTGACCGCTGCGCGGGCATGGGAGTCCGCCGCCGTGGCGCTGGCTACAGGACTTCCTTCAAGGAAGGTCTTACGGGAGGATAGCCGGGCGAAAACGGCTGTTCACCGATGCCGACATTATCGCGATGATCAAGGAGCTTCCATGCCCCTCTACCTCACGCCGCCGAAAGTCGGAAGGACGCCGTTTTACCGGCTTCGTGGCTCCTACCTCGGAATCAAAGTTGACCGAAGCACTGAGACTAGCGACCGAAGGACGGCGCAAGCCTTCCTCGCCCGCGTCAAAGAGGCCATCGAGCGTGGTTCCTTTTCCGAACGTCCAAAGCTGACGTTTGCGGAGGCGGCTATGAGCTACATGCAGGCAGGGGGGGAGAAGCGCTTCCTAGCGCCGGTCCTCAAGCACATCGGCCTTATGCCTGCGGAGGATATTACACAGGCTGACGTGGACGGGGCTGCGGTGCAAATCTATCCGCGCGCCACACCGGCCACCCGCAACAGACAGGTCTATACGCCCGTCCTGGCAGTGCTGAAACATGCCAAGGTGACGGCGCACATTGACCGCCCCAAGGGCGCATTGGGAACGCCTCGCAGTGTGTTCCTGACCCCTGACCAATTCGAGGCCGTAGCCAAGGAAGCAATGAAGGACGATGCCGAGTTCGGCATTCTGGTCACGCTGCTTTGCTATACCGGCCTGCGGATATCGGAAGCGCTGAAAGCCCGATGCGACGCACTCGACATGAACAACGAAGCGCTTGTGATCGGTCGCACGAAGAACGGTCTGCCGAGGGCTGTTCACCTTCCGCCGCGCGTCATGGATGCTTTGGCGCACCACCCCCGCAAGACGGATCGCGGAGCCGAGCGGCTATTCCGCTGGTCCAAGTCCGGCGAACTGTACCTGATTTCTGAGAGGGTGTTTGCGCGGGCTGGCGTGAACCACGGGGGCGCTCCGTTCCACATTTACCGGCATACCTACGGGGCGTGGCTGGAGCGGATCGGGGGCGATCATGTCGCAACTGGCGCGTGGAAGTCTGAGACGGCGGCGCGGGTCTATCGCCACCTTGTCACGTCCGAGGAAGCGCGGAAGGCCGACAACCTGCCCGGCGCAAAGAAACGTGCATCAAACGTGCGGAAAATCGCATGACCAATAAAATCGGCTTTCCGTTTTTAAGTGTTGAATCAGCCATTCCATGAGCCTATCATATTCCGGGTTATCGTGTGGATAATCACAGGGAGGTTTCAGATGGTTGATATGAACCGAAGACGGTTCTTGCAGGCCGTGCCATCGGCGGCA
>OFQY01000263.1_pt1 | contig 22177 bp, 24 predicted proteins | sample 1542991 | NCBI WGS metagenome assembly OFQY01 (sample SAMN07774224, study PRJEB24372) | wastewater metagenome | isolation source: Exp Tend VB 10WW | collected 2016-02 | reverse complement strand
GCAATCATCATAGGCGCGGTATTCGTCGTCTATGGCCGATTTGAGATCGATTAGCAGGGCGCGGATATCCTTGATCAACGGCAACCGGATCTTAGGCATGTATTCGCGGCGTGCGACGCCGGCGGCCAGCAGTGTGACGGTTTCGCGCGCGGCGCGGCCGTAGTCGCCGGCGGACTGGTCGCGATACTCGCGGAATGAGGCATACGCCTCATGTTTGTTGGCGCCCGTATAGACGGTGCCGATGTTGCCGACAATCACTTGGTATTCCATGGCAAGCCCCTTTCTGGTTTGTGTGTGAATGATGCCCGATGTAAAGCAGTTGCCATGCCAGCTGCTAACGTGTTGATTCTATTGGGTGCGCAGTCTGGCATGGAAATTGGCAACTGACGTTTTTCGTCACGGCGAGCCGCGATTATCATGGCACCCCATTGATTCACAACCAGATTATGGCGGGTGCCGCGATTGTGCCCTGGAGTGCCCAAAATTGTCACTTGCCTTCCGGACTGGCGGCGCGCATGGCGGCGCGTACGGCGTGCCAGGCCTGGCGGCCGCCGGATTTCATGGTGGCAATCCAGATCTTGTTGCAGGCCTTGCACATAGGTTGCAGGCCATCGGATTGCGGCGCGCTGGCGTGGTATTCGTCGGCAGGTTTTCGATTATGGCAGGCCGTGCAGCGTTTACCAAGACGGGCATACATATCTAGCCTGGCTTTAATTCGCGCAGATTTACGGCCGGCTAGGGTGTATTCCGTCACATTTAACTCGCGTTTCACGGTCTCACGGGTTAAATGCACGGCGGCCGATACGTCTAACATTGAACACAGCGTGCAGATACGGGCGCCGACGGGATAGTCCCAATCGGGTTTTGGAGTGCCGCAACAAGGGCAATAGGTCAGGGATTCGGGCTTTTTCATGGATTATGTCCTAAAAAGGTTAAAAATAATGGCGATAAAAGTCCTATTATTTTGAAACTTTTACAATAATAAAATAAGCACATGTAGCGCTTTCGCCAATGAAATCAAGCATTTGGGTTTCGGATAATACAGCATCACGCCGTATAACGGGCATTATATCGCGTTTTTGGGTGAGGGCGCAAGTATTTTGCGCGCGAAACATATAATTTCTTATTATTTTTCAAAACCTCTCATGAAGTGGTACAGGTAAACTACAGATTAATTAAAATAATATATATTTATATATATATATAGACTTTCTGGCCGCCCGAACCCTTTATAAATCAATGGTTTACGTCGCGGCCGCCCGGCTCTCATATTATCTTATTATTGTCATATCATGCCTAAATAATGCATATAATTATAAGGTTATAACAGGTTTATCTGTATGATTTAGCGCTTTTTAGCGTCCTGGCGTCGGCGCCGCGCTAACGCCCAGCTGTTAGGCGGCCGGAGATCGATCCGGCCCTGCCCTGCCCTCGCCCCCTCGCCCCCTCGCCCCCTCGCCACCTCGCCACCTCGCCGGGGGCAGGCCGGCGCCAGGCAACTCCAATGTCATGCCGCCGACATTTCTCCGCGGCTATGCGTTCGGGCTTTCGGGCGGTTGGGGGGAACGCGGGCGCGCGGGCGGGGGTTCGTTCCATGTTGTGCACACGACCGCCCGAAAAACCGAATATGACAACTTCATAACACCAAAATTTTTGCCGCCCCGTAGCCCGATATGACGACCTCATACTACTCGCCCGTCATGCTGCCGCCACCAAAAATCAGCGCCCCTACCCGCAGTAAAGTGTAAAGAACTTAACTGCTTGACACCTAGCCGCCCGCATGCGATACTGCCGGCATGGATGAGATACCAGACCCCCACGAAAGCCCGGCCGCGCTGCGCCAAGCCGCGAGGCTGGAGGACGTGCCGGAGATCTACCGCAAGACACATGAGAGGCTGGCCGTGGAACTGGCGCTGCACGTCGACGACGCCGCCGACATCTTCGCCAGGTACGGCTACACCGACGACCAGGCCGTGGCGCTGGTAGAGAGCCCGGCGTTCGTGGCGCTGATGCAGCACGCCCAGAGGGAGGTCATGGAGTCCGGTCTAGGCTTTCGCACCAAGGCGAAGCTGATCGCCGGCGAGCTGCTGCCCTATGCCCACGACATCGCCACCGACCCCCTACAGAGCGCCGCGGTCAGGATGGACGCGATAAAATGGAGCGCCCGCGTTGCCGGCCTGGAGCCCAAGGAAGTGAAAGATGACGGCAAGACCGGCGGCGGCCTCACACTCAGCATCACGTTCGCCGGCCAAGCCCCGCAGCAAGTAGTATCAACCCGAGAAGCACTAACCGTAGACCAGGAGAATTGACATGAGCATAGACGAACAGGCAATCGAAACCGAAATCCAAGCCAAGGGCCTCAACGCGCCGCGACTCTACCCGGAGAAGATTGATGCCGTGATCACCGGCGAGGACTACCACGTCTTCCCCGGCACGACGCTGACGGTGTGCTGCCTGCGGCTGCGCAACGGCTTCACCGTTACCGGCGAGAGCGCGGCGGCGAGCCCCGAGAACTTCGACGTCGATCTGGGCAAGAAGATCGCCCGCAGCAACGCCCGCGACAAGATTTGGGCGTTGGAGGGCTACTTGCTCCGCGAACACCTTTTCAGTCGGCAGGAAAACTAGCACGGCATGCAAAAAACTAGCGTGACGTGCAAGACCCCCGCAGCACCCAACCACCACAAGGAGAACTAGCATGAACACCGCAACCCATGAAGCCCAACTGAAACTGGCAGCCGCCCGCCAGGCCCTGGACGACGCCGCCAGCCGCGGCTTCCCCGCCGCCAACCAGCCCCACCTGACCGCCGCGTGGCGGGCGGCAGAGGCCGAACTCTACGCGCTGTCCGACGTCAACACGGCGCCCGACGAACCGCCTGCTGATGGCGCCGGTGCCGATTTGACCCTCAGCCCAGAAGCTGAGGCAGAGTTGAGCGCGGGCCTTGTCTCCGACGAGCCCGACGAAGCCGCTCCCAAGCACTCCCATGACAAGAAGGAGCCGCTGTGACCAAGCGCGTGCGCATCGAGAATGCCGACACAGGCACGGTCAAGATCGTCGTGCAGACGTGGGACAAGGGCTATCCGGAAGGCGAGCCCGACACGCTGGCCAGGGAAGAGATCCTCCACTCGCCGTGCGCCATGACGGGCGACAACACGTACATCACGAGTACGCGGTACCTCGTCATCAAGGAGGCGTGAGCATGAGCGTCGTAGCCTGGGACGGCAAGACGATCGCCGCCGACAAGCGCGCCATGTGCGCCGGCGCGCACTTCACCACGACCAAGATCCGGAAGATCAAGCGAGCCGACAGGTTCCCGGAGTACCTGGCCTGGACCGGTGACCAGGACTCCGGCGAGCTGATGGCGTCGTGGTACGAAGCCGGCGCCGATCCCACCGCGTTCCCGGCGTGCCAGAAGGACAAGGGCTCGTGGGCACGCCTGATCGTGGCTGACCAGAACGGCTGCCGGTTCTACGAACGCCAGCCGGTAGCCGTCCGCGTCGAGGACAAGTTCTCCGCCTGGGGCTCCGGCCGTGACTTCGCGCTGGCGGCGATGTACCTCGGCAGTACTGCCCGCCAGGCAGTCGATGTGGCGGCCGCGCTGTCCTCGGAGTGCGGCAACGGCGTCGATTATTTCCACCTATGACAGCTAGAGTCATCATCCACCCGCGCTGCCTCCACGGACCCGCCGCCGGCGCCCTGGAGGCGGTGCTGCACGCCCATGGCTTCGCTACCGGCGAGCTTGCTGTCGGCCCGCCCGGCGAGCGCGGCTACTGCGACCTCGTGCGGCTGATCGACAAGGATGGCGACACGCTGACTCTGGAGCGCATGGACGGCCACCGGTTCGAGCACCGCATCAACACCGACGAGCCGCAGGTGGCGTGATGGAACTTTCTCCCAATCACGCAGGTCAAATTCCAATGGAGAAACAAGAGGGTGCAGGATGAACATCGACTTCAAAGCGTCACTGACTATCACGGCGTTCATGGCGTCGAATGCCAGATATCGCTTTATCCTCGGTCCGTTCGGGTCAGGAAAGACGGTCGGTACGATCATGGAGTGTATCCGCCGGGCGACTATGCAGCGCCCGTCCCCCATTGACGGCAAACGCAAAACACGCATCGCCATCATCCGCAATACGGCGCCACAGTTAAATGATACAGTCATAAAATCATTCCTGTCGTGGTTCCCTTCGGGCACGCTGGGCGTGTACACCGCTACCGGAAAGACTTACAAGATACGTCAGGGCGATATTGAGTGCGATATCATATTCCGTGCCCTTGACGACGCCGCTGACGTATCCAACTTGCTGTCGTTGGAACTGACGATGGCAGAGTTGTCGGAGTTTCGTGAGTTAGCGCGCGAGATTGTAGAAGGGCTTGACGGCCGGATTGGTCGTTTTCCTGGGGCTCGCGACGGCGGCTGTACCTATGCGGGGATATTCGGCGACTCGAACATGCCGCAGGAGGGCAGTTGGTGGGAGCGCATGTTGGAAGGGTATGACCCCGACGACGGAAAAACTAAGAAGGGGAATGGCTGGGAAGTATTCAAGCAGCCTGCTGCGATGGTCAAACTGGCAGATGACACATACGCTCCGAACCCGCTTGCCGAGAACACTGAGAACCTCCCACAGAACTACTATCAGCACCTGTGCGTGGGGAAGAGCGAGGAGTACATTAGGACATATGTACTTATGCAATATGGAAGGTCGCTCGGTGGAAAACCTGTGCACCCCATGTTCAATCGCGACGTGCACGTGTCGAAACAGATACTGCTACCGAATAGGCAGAACCTCCTGCTAATCAGTGCTGACTTCGGACTTACCCCAGCCATCGTACTCAAACAGCAAGACGCCTTTGGGCGTGTCCTTGCCCTGGATGAAATCGTTACGTTCGGAATGGGAATAGAACGAGCGATTGAAACGAAACTGCTCCCGCTTATTAGGCAGAGATATGATGGGTTTGACATGTTCGTGACCGGCGATCCGGCGGGAGGGACGGGGGCACAGTCCAATGAAGTTTCGTGCAGTGATATATTTCGCCAGTACCGAAACAAAGGGCTTGGGAAGGTTAAATTGGCGTGGAGCAACAATCCAGTTCATCGGCAGGGCGCGACTGACCACTTCCTCAGCATGCTCGTTGACCGTGGCATGCCCGCATATCAGGTTTCCCCTACATGCGAATGGCTTATACAAGCACTCGGAGGGAAGTACCAATTCAAGAAATACAAAGACGGCCGCGAGAGTTCGGAGGTCGAGAAAAACGACTGGAGCCACGTCGGCGACGCGAATCAATATTCAGATATGTACTGGCAGCGCGGCGGCCGTCGGAAAGCCGAAAACACCGAACGCAGTACCATTCGCCCCCCCGCGAACGTTAATCCGTACGCCACACCGCGCTAAGGAAAAATCATGGACACCCCAACCCTACCCCCTGCCATCAACGACGACGCACTCAACAGGCTCGGCCGGCGCATCTTCGGCCTGTGGCCAACGCACGTCAGCGACCGCCGCCAGATCGAAGAACGCTGGATGAAGAACCTCTATCAGGTGCGGAAGATATATGACCCTGAAGTGCTGAGTATGATACCGGCGGATAGGTCAAAGGCATATCCCGGCATGACGGCGTGGATGGTGCGCGGCACAATTGCAAGGTTAATGCAAATGCTCTGGCCACAGACCGAGAAGAACTACGGCGTGCGGGCGTCGCCGCTGCCCGACCTGTCGACCGAGCAGTTGCAGCAGGTACTCGACAGTCTGGTGCAGGAGAAGGCGCAGGGCGGCGACGCCTCGCAAGTCGAACTCAGCGACGCCGAAATCGAGAAGGGCATCCGCGAGTTCGCCAAGGGTAAGGCCGAGTCGATGGAGAAGAAGATCGACGACGACCTCCAGGAGATGGAGTTCGTCACGCTGGCGCGCAAGGTCGTGCGGTCGGCGACGATCTACAATATTGGCATACTGACGGGGCCGTTCCACAAGAAGGTAAAGGCGCGCACCTGGCGGCGCGACGTCAACACCGGCGCCTACAAGGCCGTAGAAGTCGACAAGTACAAGCCGCTGTTTGAGTTCCTGCCGGTGTGGAACCACTACCCCGACATGACGGCTACCGACCTGACGAAACAGGACGGCAAGTTCGACAGGCACATCATGACGCGCGCCGAGGTAGAAGAACTCGCGCAGCGCCCCGACTTCATCGCGACGAGGATAACCGACTACCTGGAACGCAACCAGTCGGGCAACTACAAGGCACAGTGGTGGGAGTCCGTGATGAAGGGCGAACCCAAGAGTGCGCAGGCGGCGATCTCCGGCAAGGAAAGCCGAAAGTACGAAGTGCTGTCGTACTGGGGGCACGTCACCGGGCACGAACTGCGCGGCGCCGGCGTGACTATCGCCGACGCCGACCTCGGGCGATCGTTCCACAGTAACGTGTGGATGATCGACGACGTCACCATCAAGGCGAAGTTGGCGCCGCTTGGCGAGACTGTCCAGCACCACCACATCTTCGTGTTCGAGGACGACGACCTGTCCATCCTCGGCAACGGGCTGTGCGACACGCTGCGCGACTCGCAGGTCAGCCTGAACGAAACGGTGCGCGCCGCCCTCGACAACGCCGGCGTGATCGGCCCCATGGCGGAGATCAACACCGACATGCTGACGCCGGGCCAGTCCATGGCACTCAGCAAGCACAAGTCGTGGCTGCGCGAGAGCAACGGCGGCCAGTCCGACGCCATACCGGCGGTGCGTAACGTCAGTATCGACAGTCACATCCACGAGCTGCTGCCGCTGATCCAGTTGTTCCTGAGCTTCGGCGACAAGGAGTCCGGGCTGCCGCCGGCGTCGCTGGGCGACACGTCGGGTGGCGGCAGCGAGGCGCTTCGCACGCAGCGCAACGCCAGCATGTTCCTCGGCGCCGCCGCGCTGCCGGTGCGCGACACCGTGCGTAACTACGACACCTTCACCATATCGATGATCTCGGCGCTCGTGGCGTGGAACAAGAAGTACGACGCCGACCAGAGCCGCGACGGCGACCACAACATCATTGCCCGCGGCTCGACGAGCCTGATCGCGAAGGAAGTGCTGGCGCAGTCGCTCGCCGAGTTCAAGGCGAGCCTGACGCCAGACGAGCTGCCGTACATCAAGCCGCGCGCCCTGCTGATCGAACGCGCGAAGGCCAACGACATCCCCATCGACGACCTGATGGAGGACGAGGACAAGGCCGAGCAGATCATCGAGCGGAACGCTCAGCAGCAGGCCGCCATGGCCCAAGGCCAGATGGACCTCGTCACCGCCCAGGTCAAGGAGGTTCTCAGCAAGGCGCTGGAGCACGAGGCCAAGGCATCATCCGAGCAGGCGGCGGTCGGAACGACGGTGTTGCAGACCATCATCGACGCCATCAACACCAGCAACAAGCACAGCGTCGACCGGGCCAAGACGCTGGTGGCGGCACATGCGGCCGACACGAGCCGGCAGGTCGGGCACGCGCAGGCCCTGACGGCAGCACACGGCGCCGATACGGCGCGGCAGGCGGCTAGCAGACCAGCGACAGGGGCAGCGACATGAACGTGATAAGGCAGGAACAACACAAGATCGAGCTGAGCATCTTCTTGTGCCGAAACGAAGGCGGGCTACAGGCCATGCGTGACTGGCTGTACTTGCGACAGGCCCGCATCAATACGGAGTGGATTGGCATGGCAGGCGACGACCTGATCCGAGAACAAGGCGAGGCACGCGTCGTGGCCCGGCTGATAAAGCTGATCGACGACGGCCCCGCCATCAAACAACTACAAGGAGCATGACATGGCAACCGAGAACGATGATTTTGACGCCGCATTTGCGGAGGTCGTGGCGGCAATGGATGCGGCCCCCGCGCCGGCACCAGCGCCTGAGCCCGCTCCCGAGCCTGCGCCGGCACCTGAGCCGACACCAACGCCTGAGCCATCTCCTGAGCCCACGCCGGCGCCGGAGGCCGCCCCTGAGCCCGAACCCGTTCCAGCGCCGGCGCCCACACCAGCCCCTGTGCCCGCGCCAGCACCTGCCCCCGCGCCAGCACATGCCCCCGCGCCAGCACCTGCCCCTGCGCCGGCGCCGGCAGAGACGCCGGAAGCCAGGGCGGAGCGCGAGGCCCTGGAGGAAAGTATCACGCCCTACGCGCCGACCGAGGACGAAGTCGCGGCCCTGGAGCAGTTCAGGAAGGAGTTTCCGAGCGAGGCCAAGGCCATCGACGCCCGCCTCAAGTCGATCGACCGCGACATAAACGCCAGGGTATACAAGGCCGTGCAGAAGTTCGCCGAACAGATGGAGGCCCGGCTGGCGCCAGTTGAGAACACGGTGACGACATCAGCTATCGAGGCCCACGTTGCCGCCCTGCACGCCGCGCACAGCGACTACGACGCCGTGATCGCGAAGGTCCCGGCGTGGATCAAGACGTTGCCGTCGTACGCGCAGGCTGGCGCGCAGGCGGTGTACGACCGCGGCACGACGCAGGACGTGATAGCCTTGGTGAATGACTTCAAGAAGGCGACTGGAGTAGCCACCCCGGCCGCGCCTGCACCAGCGCCCGTTCCGAAGCCGCCTCCTGCTGGAGCCGAAGACCTGACGCCGGTCGGCTCGCGGCGCGTCGCCGTGACGCCGAGGGGCACCCCGGACCCCAATGACTTCGCGGGGGCTTTCGCCGAGGCCGTGGCGGCCATGAAGTAACCCCCTTGCACAAAAGGTAAAAAGGTGGAATACTGGTTATATGAATGATCGAACCCTAACCTAACGCGAGGAGATCTCCGTGGCGCTTACCAACCCCTTGACCGAAAAAGACATTGCCGCAGCGATCGTTGACCCCGAGGTAAAACGGCTTCTGCGCCAAATGCTCGCCGGCACTACGATGCAACTCGAAGCTGGCGCCGGCATCACTTCCGGTACCGGCACCGTGTATCGATCCAGTGTCACGAAAGACAACGGACTCATTACCACCACGATCCTCATCGATCTCACGGGCCTGGCGTCATCCACTACTGACCTCGACATCATCGGCGTCGGCACCAGTCCGGCGCACATCGGTCAGGTCTCCGTCGCCCGCAGCGGCACGCTACTCAGCGGCAGAATGACCTGCCTTGAAGTCCCCGCCGGCGGCGTCGCCGACATCGACCTGTATTCCGCCACCGAAGGCACCGGCGTGTTCGACGGCGGCGTCGCCGCCCTCACCGAGACCGCGCTGATCACTGCTGGCGGCAACTGGACTCTGGCTTTGGTTAAGGCGATTGCTCAGCCGGCCGCGACGAGCCAGTATCTGTACTTGACCGGCGGCGCCGCCGGCACGGCCGCCACGTACACGGCCGGCAAGTTCCTGATCGAGCTGCAAGGATACGACGCCTAAGACCGACCGCATCATGCCGATTCCATAGGTGAGCCGGCAGAGGACGCTAACAACACCCAAACTCACCGAAAGGAAACACCATGACCACCGCTCTCCTGACGTCCGGCGACATCTCCAATCGCACGGCAGCGTATGCCATTGCCCCCCTCCTGAAGCGCCACGACGCCGACATGGTTCTGGAGAAGTTCGGCCAGACGTTCGTGATGCCTACCAATTCGACGAACGTCGCCAAGTTCCGGCGCTACGAAGCCCTGCCGTTGGCTACCACGGCGCTCGTCGAAGGCGTGACGCCCAGCGGCACCAAGCCGACCATCACTGACTACACGGCCACGCTGGAGGAATTCGGCGACTTCATCCCGTATTCCGGCTTCATGCAGGACACCCACGAAGATCCGCTGCTCAAGGAGTTTTCGTCGCTGTGCATGCAGCAGGCGGCTGAGACGGTCGAGACGCTGCGCTGGAACAAGATCAAGGCCGGCACGCAGGTCGGCTACGCCAACGGCGGCATCACGACCGTCAATACGCCGATCACCCTGGCTGCGCAGCGCACGGCGACCGCCGCCCTGCTCCGCCAGCGCGGCAAGTATATCAACGAGATCGTGTCATCCAGCCCGGACTTCCGTACGGAACCTGTCGAGGCCGGCTTCGTTGCCATCCATCACCCCGACGTGACCAACGACATCCGCAACATGCAGGGCTACATCCCGGCCAAGCAGTACGCCGGGCAGACCAAGCTGTTCCCTGGCGAGCACGGCTCCGTCGAGGACGTGCGGTACTGCCGCAGCGTGTTGTTCACGCCGTACCTCGGCGCGACCGGCGTGTACGGCGGCGCCTCGACCACGATGCGCAACACCGGCGGCTTCGCCGACGTGTATCCGGTCATCTACATGGGCAAGGACTTCTATGGCATCGTGCCGCTGAAGGGGTCGAACGCCATGTCGCTGATCGCCCACAACCCTGGCTCGTCCGGCACCGCCGACCCGCTGAACCAGCGCGGCACGCTGGGTTGGAAGTGCGCACAAACATCGTTGATTTTGAACGATTTGTGGGGGTATCGTCTTATGGTGGCCGTCACGCTGTAATCCACTCTGCTTGGGGCTACGGCCCCTGTGCCGAATTAACTTTTTAGGAGACTCACATGACCACCCCTACCAATCTGTCCAACATCAACGGCGGCCCCGTCCAGCGCACGCAGGGCTCGATCAGCGGCACTTACACGGCGGCTTCCGACGTGTCCACAACGGCCAACGCCAGCATCGCCGCCGGCGTGATGACGCTGACGCTGGGCTTCGTCCCGACGTACTTCAAGATCACCAACATCACCGACCGCATCACCCAGGAGTGGTACAAGGGCATGAACTCCGGCGACTACCTCGAAACCGTCGCTGCCGGAACTCGCACCCTTGAGACCGACGACAAGATCGTCGTCGCTATCCGCACCGGCACCGGTGGTTCTGCCAGCCAGTCCGGCGGTTCGGCTGATACAACGCCGGCCGGCGTCGTTACCGTCACGTTTGACTCCGGCATCTGCACGGACAACGATACGGTAGTGTGGTTGGCCGAAGGCTAAACCGTGTCCGATACCTACCGCGTCTCGATCGAACGTCTGGAGAACGGGTTTGAAGTAACCGTGCCAGACGTTCCCGCGATCGAGGCGGCGAAAAAGGCGGCGAAGAAGAGTAGTGGTAAGGGCGGCGCAGAGCTGTGCAACCCCTACACCGGCGATATGACCAAGAGCTACGCGGCGGCGACGGTGCCGGACGTGATCAAGATCATCGAGGCTGCGCTCAAGAGCATCCCGCAGCAAGAGTTTGAAAGTGCGTTTGCCGAGGCCTCACGCATGGCGAACGAAGAAGATTGACTCCACACACCTAAAAACAGGAGCCTGAATCATGAGCAAACTGAACGACAAATTCACCGGTGCGCCGGAAGCCGACGAGACTGAAGCCCAGCGCGTCGCCCGCCTCCGCATCAAAGCCGAAACGCAGGCCGCGCAGGAGTTCGACGAGGACGCCGTCTACGCCAAGTTCCTCGCCGAGGCCCGCGACAAGCGTATGAAGGTGCTGTCTGGCGACGACGTCGAGTTGCCCACCGACACGCGCGGTTTCCCGCTGGATTACGACAAGATTGAGATCTTCCGCGGCCAGAACAAGCAGGACCTGCCCTACGTGCCGCTGTCGTTGGGGGGCCTGTGTATCAAAGTCCCTCGCGGCAGGGAAGTGATTGTCCCGCACGCCTTCGTGGAAGACTGCCTGGCGTTATGTGTCGAAGATATAACGATCCAGAGCCAGGGCGGGTACGTCACGCGACCAGTACAGCGTTTCCCATATTCCGTCAAGGGCAAGGCTACGCCGGAAGAGTACAAGGCGTTCCAGGAGCGCGAGAAGGATCAGGCGTTGCGCGAGACCGCTCTGGCGGCGTAAGGAGCTGTTATGACGCTTGAGGATATGCTGGCGTACTGTGCGTCGGAAGTCCTCGACGACCGTACGGAACTCGTGGAAGGCGACAACGACGACTTGTGGTCGGATGCGTTTTTGTGTCGCCAGTTCAACGAAGCCGCCAGAATCCTCGCAAGACGCGCGTGGGCAATCGTCGAGTACGGCGTCGCGCCGGCCGGCATCATAACGCTGCGCACCGGCGTGTCGTTGTACCATCTCCATCCCAGTGTTCTAAGAGTTTTCGACAGCACGCCGGCAAACCAGACCGCCGTTCTTGGCCGCACGGAAGACGCGCAGCTTCGCGACACGAGCCTGGGAACCCCATACCCCGGTGACGTGTTCAACGCCGTCGAGTACGGCATGGCAGCCAGCTTGGCCGGCGGCTTCGCCACGCTGTCTGGCGCCCCCTTCGCGATCGCCTCTGATGCGGGGTCGCGCACCGTCCGCGTGTTTCCGCCACCCACGTCGGCCCAGAACGGCCTACGTGTAGCGATGAAGGTGGCGCGGCTGCCGATCAACGAACTCACGCTTGACGACGTCGAAGCCGAGCCAGAGGTTCCCGCCGAATTCCACCTGCAACTCTGCGAATTCGCCGCAGGCAAGGCCCTTACTTTACCCAATGTGGATGCCGACCAGAAGGTAGAAGGACGACGCCTGCTGACCGCGTTCGACGAAGTGGTGCGGCAGGCCCGGCAGGAACGCCAGCGGGCCGAAGCCAGTACCTATCGGTGGGGATTCAGTAGCGCCACCGCAACGCTGGGGCGCTAGTGGTGGACAACAGCAACGCGGCGCCGCTAGACCCCAAGGAGGGCCTGTTCGCCTTCGACAACTTCCGCGGCCTGCGGAACACAGTCGGTGCCGACGCGTTCGCGCCCGGCGACCTGACTGCGGCGCTGAACGTGGACATCGACGACGCCCTTGGCATCGGTCGTCGTCGCGGCTTCTCGACCGTCGTCACCGCCTCTGTCGACCGCGACGTGTGGGCGAACGACGGCGTATGCCTGGGTGTCGGCGGCGACGCCCTGAAGTTGATCAACCCCGACTACACCACGACGACGCTGCGCGCCGGCCTGACGCCGGGCAGGCCGCTTGCCTACGAGATGGTGGGCCAGCGTGTGTTCTGGTCGAATGGCGTCGAGAGCGGCGTCGTGCAAAACGGCGCCAGCCGATCTTGGGGGCTCGCCGTGCCCGGCTGGCCGGCAGCCGCTGCTGTCGGCGGCGACCTGCTGGCGGGGCTGTACCAGTACGCCGTGACGTACCTCCGCAGCGACGGTCAGGAGAGCGGCGCCAGGATAGCCGGCACGATCACGCTGGGCTCTACCGGCGGCGTATCGCTGTCATCGGTGCCGGTCTCTGCCGACCCCACGGTAGCGCTCAAGGCCATCTACGCGACTTCGGTAGGCGGCGAGACCCTGTACCAGGTCGGCATCATACCGAACGCCCAAACCACATTCTTGATTGACACGATCCGGCCGGGCGCGTCGCCGCTGATCACGCAGTTCCTCCAGCCGCCACCACCGGGCGACGTCATCGCGAACTACAACGGCAACCTGCTTGTCGCGGCAGCCGACTACGTGTATCCGAGCGAGCCCTACTCGCCCGAGTTGTTCGACTTCCGCAAGTCCGTGCCGTTCGGCGGCGACGTCACCATGCTGGCCCCCATGCCGGACGGCAGCGGCATGTATGTGGGGACGTCGGGCCGCCTGATCTGGATACAGGGGGACTCTCCCGACGCGTGGCGGTACCAGGAGATCGCCCAGTACGGCGTGATCCCCGGCACCCTGGCGTACGGCGACAGCAACCTGCTGGGGCAGGGCGGCACCGTCGGTAAAGTCGCGTTCTTCGCCACGCAGCGGGGCCTGTGCGTCGGCAAGCCGGGCGGGCAGGTGCTCAACCTGACCGAAGACCGGTTCGCCTACCCTATCCAACCTCGTGGCGCCGGCGTAGCCCGCCGGCATCGCGGCATCGGGCAATATCTCGTGACGATGAACGGTGCCGAGACCGCCGGTAACGTGGCGGCGTGATACACTAAGGCCATGAAGACATGCTCAAAATGCAGGGTCGAAAAAGAGATCGGGGAGTTCTATTTGAGCCCGCGCGGGAAGCCGTTGGCTGAATGCAAGGCGTGTTCAAAAGCGCGAAGTCGGGCGTCTGTGTTGGCGAACCCAGAACGGGCTGCGGCAAATCAGAAACGCTTCCATGAACAACACCCCGAAAAAGCCGCAGCGTACGCGAAGAAATGGCAGGCGGAAAACCACGAACAAGTCCGGGCTACCCAGAATGCATGGCGCAGAGCGAACCCTGAGAAGCGCGCAGCCACAGAATCCAGGCAGCGTGCAGCGAACCCTGAGAGGTACAAAGAGAAAAAAGCCCGGTATTACGCCAAGTACTGCGATGTTTTGAAGGCTAAAGTTTCTGCGCGCACAAAAGCCATTCCGGAAAAGATAGCCGCAGCGTCAGCCCGATACTACCGAATGAATCCGGAAAAATGGGCCGGGTGTAGCAAGAGATGGCGCGAGAAGTTTCCGGAAAAGCATGCGGCACGTCAAGGGAAGCGCAGAGCACACAAGTTGCAAGCGACGCCTGTATGGGCGAACGAGTTTTTCATGTCTGAGGCATACGACTTAGCTAAGCTCCGAACCAAGATGCTCGGGTTCAAATGGGAGGTCGACCACATAGTCCCATTGAAGTCGAAATCGGTTTGTGGGCTGCACGTCGAAAACAACATTCAAGTAATTCCAGCAGTAGAAAACCGTAGTAAGAGCAATCGGCACTGGCCTGATATGCCAGGTGCGTAGTATCTATAACACATCTTTTAAGGAGTATATATCTTGGCGCTTCGCTTCGCTCCCTCGGTTCAAAATTTCATCGCCGCAAACGGTTCTTGGAAGGACGTGTTTGATGGCGGCATAATCGAAGTATATTCCGGGTCGCAGCCAGCCACTCCAGACCTCGCGGTCAGTGGGACACTGCTCGTCACCTTCACATCCAGCGCCGGCGCATTTACGCCGGAAACCCGAGCGCTGGGCATCCTCACGCTGTCCGGTACGGGGGCCGGGTCTGTCGACACCCTCACGCTGCTCGGCAAAGAACTCATGGGTAGCTCGACGGCGTACAACACATCTCTGATTCAGACGGCGGCCGACGTATGCCTCAAGATCAACCGCAACCCCAAGAACAAGTGGGTAACGGCGACGAACAGCGGCACGGCAGTCATCACGCTTACCGCCGTGCCGGGGCTCGGCGCGCTCCTGAACTCCGCCGCGCTGACGATCACATCGACTACGCTGACCTCTGCCGTCACCAGTACGACATTCGGCTCCGGCACCGGCGGCGGCACAGCTGGCGTGGATGCGGTCAACGGGCTCAAGATGGACTACAACGCGACGGCCGGCCTGATCACCAAGGATGTGACGCAGACCTGGTCCGGCACGGCGGTATCTGGCGGCACTGCTGGCTGGTTCCGGTTCAAGGGGTCCGTCGTAGACGCCGGTGCCGCAGACTCCAGTGCCGTGTTCCTGCGAATGGACGGCAGCGTGGCAACCAGTGGCGCGCAGATGAACATGAGTTCCACCACCATCACGAACGGTGCGCTACAGACTCTCAGCACGTTCAACTTCACCGTTCCCGCGGCATAACACCCGCCCCCGCCTGAAACCGGCGGGGTATAAGGGGGTATGGCATGGCTGACCAGTTTGTAGCAGTATCTGCCGGCGCGTTTTATGACGTGTCGGCGACCGGTACGTCCTGGACAGCTTCGTCAGCTTCATCTAGCGCGAGCTGGTCAGGCGTCGCGTGGGATGGAGCAGTCTACTGCGCGGTTTCCAACGGCAGTAGCAACAAGGCGGCTACGTCCCCTGATGGCGTAACTTGGACCGCCCAAACCCTCCCCTCATCTGACGAGTGGAACGCCATCGCGTGGAATGGCACGGTGTTCTGCGCGGTGGCGAGCGGCACTAAGGCAGCCACATCCCCCGACGGCGTCACTTGGACCGCCCGCACCATGCCGGCGGCGCCGTCGCAGTGGAATGGAATCGCGTGGAATGGCACAGTGTTCTGCGCGATATCTTGGACAGGTACCGTAGCGGCTACATCCCCCGACGGCATAACCTGGACGGCGCAGACGCTCCCATCATCTTCGTTTTGGCGGAAGATTGCATGGAATGGGTCGGTGTTCTGCGCGATATCAGGCACGGCAGGCACCCTCGCGGCCACATCCCCCGATGGCGTAACGTGGACTTCGCGGACGTTACCCGCCAGCGCTACGTGGTACGACATAGCTTGGAACGGCACTACGTTCTGTGCGGTAGGGTCCGGCACCAACGCAGCCACATCCCCTGACGGCATCACTTGGACGTCTAGGACGTTGCCATCAGGCGGCGGTAACTGGTCGGCTATAGCGTGGAACGGCAGCGTGTTCTGTGCCGTGAAGCAGTCGTCAACCGCAGCGGCCACGTCCCCGGACGGCGTGACATGGACGGCACGCACGATGGACACGTCGCAGAGCTGGCAGTCGATCGCCGGCTCCGTGCTCCCCATCCCGATGGTTATCACAATCGACGCGGATATGACGGCGCCGGCCATATCGCTACTCGCGGGGTCAGACGGCGTCATCGTACTCGCTCCGGTAGTGACATGCGACGGCGGCAGCAACGGCGCAGACGACCTAGTAGCCCCGCCGCCTACCCTGACGATGGGGGAACTCATCTCCATCGTCAACATAACGGTCAGCCCTCCTTCGTTGGACTCCACGAGTGTTGAGAATCCCTATGCCTTCCTTACTGCGCCACCGCCGGCGATAGACATTGAAATGGCGCCGGAGGCAGGCACGCTCGCCGGCAATGCAGGGGCACCCACGCTGTACGCATTCGCCGTGCCGTCGCCAGTGATGACGGCGAGCATCACCGCCCCAGCCCCTCTAGCCGAACTCGGATGGCTGAGTGTGGATCTGGCGGCCCCAGTACCTACGCTCGGCGCCACATCCCTGACCGGCGAGATCATCACAGTCACCGCAGTCGCGGCGGCACCGATCCTGTCGGCCGACGCCATCAACCCCGCCATCATTACGGCGGACATGGCAGCCTTGCCGCCGCAGTTGAGCGCCGCCATAGCGGCCGGTAACGTAGCCGATGCCGCGCTGCTTGCGCGTGCCCCGACGCTGCAAGCCCAGGCGCTGACAGGTGAAGTTGGCACCGCAGTCCTCAGTGCCGCCACGCCTATCATGGCAGCAGCCGGATATCCGGCGTATATAGTCACGGTGTCCATCGTCGCGCCGGCTCCGTACCTCAGCGCGACAGCAGGCGCAGTGTTGTCGGCGAACTATCGCACGTGGACACTGAACACGCGCCGCGGCGCGCTCACGGAGTACAACGCCTTCGAGTTCAACAGTTACGCCGTGTTCAATGGCAAGGTGATAGCCGCCGGCCCGGCCGGGCTTGTTGAGGTCGGGCTACAGAGCGACGACGCCGGCGTGCCTATCAACAGTACGGTGACCACCGGGCAGGAGTCGTTCGGCTCGTCGGCGCACAAGCGCGTGCCGCGCGTGTACACCAGTTACAGCACGGATGGCGACATGAGATTCTCCACGATCACGACTGAGGGCGGCACGCGAACCTACGCACTCGACTGGAACCATCTGCACGGCGTGCAGCAGCGCCGCGTGCCTGTTGGCAAGGGGCCAAAATCACGGTTCTGGCAGTTCTCGGTGGCCAACGTCGCCGGCGCCGACTTCTCGCTGAACGACGTGCTCGTCATGCCGACTGGCCTGCGTCGCCGGGTGATGTAGCAGGCGGCATGAGGGTCTTCCCAGTCAACACAACCGCCGACGACAGCAAGTGGCTAGGCTGGGCCGCGCAGAAGGCCCGCGCGCTTTACGAGAACGCAAAGGGTGTGCAGTTCAAATATGTGATGCCGGCAGCCGACATACTGTGCAAGTTGGGGCGGGACGGGGCGGGGCTGTATGCATACGTGATTCGATTGAGCACGGCGTACTATCCGATCCTGGCGCAGGGAATAGGGCCGAACACCGACTTTAGGAAGACGAGGTTCTATATCGACGGGTATCACAGTGGCTCCAACGTCGAGAATTTATACTACCGCGGCGACGCCGCCGGAAGAACAGGGCAGGTGCTTATTGCGTCCAGCAGCGGGTCTGTAAGTTACAACGGCACGGCATCGCCGCCGACACTCACATGGGTTAATTGGCCACTAACACCAGACCAAAACAATTATGTCTCGCTACTCGATTTCCCGCCGGGGGCAGACGAGTCGCAATGGGATCCGTGGGACGTATTCAACGGAGTCGTAAACGGAATATCAGTTCCGGCTACATCGTCTAACCCCGGCGGCGTGGGGTGGGGGTATTTTGTCGGCACCCGTTCTCCTGGAGCCGCAGGAAGATACTCTGATGCCGTGGAGTGGGAGAAGCAGAACAACGGCGGGGGCGAACGGTTCGCCGCCGAAGAACTTCCGGAAGACTGGAACGCCTTGCTGATCGCGAGCCATCCGTCAAGCACCGATACCTCGGAAATATCGCCTGTTGACGGCGAGACGGCAAAGGTTACACTATTCGGCCCAGACGGGAAGACGTACCTTGACGCATGGGATGCCGCCGCAGATACAAAGATCCGCGTGTTTGGGACGATGTCGTGCGCGTATTCGGCGGCGTCGTCTGCGTACATATTCAAAGGATGGAACGCGGCTACATCCACAGAGATCATTCGGGTGGGGAGAGGAGTGAGGGCTCTGGGGGTAACAGGGTCTGGCGACCCCAAGATCGTATATGCTAACGGCACTCCGCTGAAAATAGTGCTAGCGGATACAGGCGTCGCGATTAATCCCGTGTTCAGTGACGGCAGCCCGGTACCGGTGCTAACCGACTCCGGAACATTCGTTACGGTGACAACATCTGGAGCCCCGAATACGCAGATTGGCGACAGCGTGTATAACGTGCCGTTTCATAGCACGAGCGGGATACATGTTACTGCGGACACGGGCGGCGCGTTGATGTGGTTTACAGAAGTCACATTACAGGGCGTCATGTTGGAATACGGCGGCATGAAGTATGCGAGCCTGACTAGTTCGATGCAGGCTACAAACCTCGCGATATCGACGACGGCGACGCCGCAGTTGAGCGAAGCCAGACAAGTGATAAAGCAGGTCCGTTCGCTTCTGTAAAACCATGATACAATGAGACAATAGGCCAAAGGAGCCTCGATATGACTTTTGCTGCCGACAAAGCTGCACAGCAGGCAACGATAGCCCAATACACTGCGCTGGCGCAGGGGTATTTGGATAACTTGCTGACGATTACCGACGTCAGCTTTTCCGACAGCTTCAATATTGATTCCATCCTGCCCGACTCGTACAACTACGCTTCGGTGCCGGAAGTAGGCTTCGCGCTCAACGTGCCGGGGTACTCGCCGAACATCGCGATCGTATCGGCCAGCCCTCCTACACCCCCGACGCTGTCGTTCTCGACCGTCACGGACGTCGTTGTCCCCGATCTGGCCGCGACGCCGCCGACGTTGGACTTCCCCGCCGTCCCCGACTCCGACCTACCGAACTCGCCGAACGCCGCACCGAGTTTCACGGCGCCCGCGATACCGACTGCGCCGCTACTCAATCTCCCCGCGGTGCCGACGTTTGCCGCCCTGGCGCTGCCTGATCCGCCGTCCATAGCGTTGCCGTCGTTCAGCGCGATCCCGCCGCTGGACGACTTGGTCGCCCCGACCGCGCAGTTCCAGTTCGCCGAGGCGGCGTACCAGTCGGTCCTGCTCGACCCCCTGAAGGCGAAGCTCCTCGACAATTTGGTGAACGGCGGCTACGGCATCGAGACCGCCGACGAGATCGCCCTGTTCAACCGTGCGCGTGACCGCGAGGTCGAGGCGATGATGTCGAGGATCAGCGATGCCGGCCGCGCCATGGCCGCCCGCGGGTTCCCGCTGCCGCCGGGCGAACTGAGCGTCTACGTCGACAGGGCGTATCAGGAGATGCAGGACAAGGTGTCATCGGCGTCGCGGGACATCACGCTGGAGCGCTCGAAGCTCTTCGTCGAGAATCGCCAGTTCACGATCCGCGAAGTCAAGGAAGTCGAGCAGATACTCATCAACTTCCACAACGCCGTGCAGGAGCGCACCCTGAACGTGGCCCGGCTGACTGTGGAGATGTCGGTTGTCATCTTCAAGGCGCTCGTCGAGAAATACACCGCGCGGGTGAATGCCTACCGTGTGGAGGCCGAAGTGTTCGCCGACAAAATCCGCGGCGAACTGGCCAAGGCAGAGATATACCGAACGCAGGTGGAAGCCGTCAATGTCGGTGCCCAGCTTCAGCGCAACCAGGTTGAGACATACCTGGCGCAACTGAGGGGCGTCGAAACGTCGGTGGCCATCTTCCGCGTGCAGATGGACGCCGCGAAGGTGCAGGCTGACATCGAGCGCATCAAGTTGGAGGCCTATCGGTCGCAGGTCGACACCTACACGGCGCAGGTGCAGGCCAAGGTGGCCGAGTTCGGCATGTACCGGGCGCAGATAGAGGGCGAGACGGCGAAAGTGCAGGCGTTTGAGGCCCAAGTGCGGGCGTTCGTCGGCCAGGTCGGCGCCGCCGAGATCAAGTCCAAGGTTCAACTCGGCAAACTCCAGGCCGAGTCGGAGCAGGCGCGAGTGCAGTTGCTGACGTACCAGGGGCAGATCGACCAGTACAAGGCGGATGTGGAACGGCAGGTCCAATCTGGTAGGCTCCAGGTCGATTTGTTCAGTGCCATAGTCGGCGCCGACAGGATGCTCAACGACGGCCTGCTCGGCAGGGCGAGTCTCCAGCAGGAGGTCATCAAGTCGACCACGCAGCAGAACATCCAGATCAGCGAGATGACGATTGCCGATGCCCGCGCGAAGCTGGAAGCCACGGTGGCGGCGCTCAAGTTCAGGACGGAAGGCACGCACTACGCCAGCGAGAAGTTCTACGCAATCCTCACGGCGCTGATGAGTACGGTCAACACACTGTCGGTATCGACGGAAACGGTATAAAGGAACGATCATGGCAGACTTTCCATCATTCTGGGAAACGGGCGGTTATAAGCCCGGTGTAAATTATGGTCCTGCTCCGGCCGCGACAGGGGCGAAGGTGATGACGGAGGCAGAGATCGCCGCAGCGAAGGCGCGTATAGCACGATTCGCACCGTATGGCGCCTCGGGTGCGGTACCTGCTGCGGCACCTATCGCCGCTGCTACCCCGACCGGGGTAGGGTATAGGCTCGGACAGGCCGCCGGGAGGATGGTAGGCGGTACTCTAGTCCCCGCCCTCGCGCTCGGTGAGATGGGTGCTAGTATGGCGGACCGGGCGGCGGCGACGACGGCTGGAGCTGTGCCAGAAAATCGCCCCGAACGCGCACTACAAATCCTCTCCGGCGCAGATGTGACTGGACTTGGCGCTCGCATCGGCAGAGTATTATCAGGCGGAGATTTTTTCAGCTCGGGTGCTGCCCCTGCTGCCCCTGCTGCCCCTGCTGCCCCTGCTGCCCCTGCTGCCCCCACAGTTACCCAGCCCCCCGCATCTGCGCCAGCTCAGGCAGGCTTCCAGTCGCAGGTACGCGCGTCCGACAACGTCATTGCAGCGAACAACCAGCCGCTTGTGGTAGACGGTCGATGGGCCGCCCCGCATGGCGCGTCTCCCGGCGTCGGCGCACAACTTGTAGCAGGTCCAGCAACGCCGAGTGTATCGGTGAGCAGGGACGCGAACGGTAACTTGGTGTTCACCAACGCGCCGCCCGGAAGCGCCGCATCGGCGGCTAATGAGCCGGCGTTGTTTCAGGCACGTCCAGGCAGCCTGGCGTCGTTCTACGGCGCCGCGATGAACCAGAGGCGCGCAGCAGGGCAGGATAAAGAGTCGCAGGCGCTGGGGATGAAATTGCCGGAGATCATGAAAACCGGCGCTGAAGCGGCGAAATTGACGGAACTCAACCGCCTCGCCGCCGCGGAACCCGACCCCGAAAAGCGTCGGCTGATCCTGTCCGGGTTGCAGGCACCGGCACCACACATTCAGATTCCCATCGGGAACCAGCCGATGACGGGCGCGGACAAGACAATGAATGTGTACGAGAACGGCGTAGCTAAGGCCGTGCCTATTCGACAACAGGCACCTATCCAGCAGGGGGCTGACGGCAAGATGTATGTAGTCGGCCCCGACGGAAAGGCGCTTCGTGAAGCCACTCAAGCCGAAGTCAAGGCAATGAAGTCACGGTAATTCACGATGGCGCTCCCTGATCTTGTTGGGCAGCCTGTCGGTGACGTACTGATCGACAATCTAGTCGAGCCGCCACCGCAGCCCGGCCCGTTCAGGCGCGGCCTGAAGACGGGCGTCGCCGACCTCAAGTCGATCGGCGG
>OFQY01000259.1_pt1 | contig 22362 bp, 28 predicted proteins | sample 1542991 | NCBI WGS metagenome assembly OFQY01 (sample SAMN07774224, study PRJEB24372) | wastewater metagenome | isolation source: Exp Tend VB 10WW | collected 2016-02 | reverse complement strand
ACATACTGGGAGTGTACCATCCTCAAGGGTTCGCCTAAAGGCGAGGGTTTTGACTCCCAAAGATGGGATAATAAAAACCACCCAGAAATTGGATGGTTAAAACTTTATTTTAAGTCATGTCCTTCGCCGAAGCATTCTAGCCTCATCTTATTTGCAGTTTCTCTGGTTTTTTTGAAGTCAAAGTGATGGTTTTCAAATTGAGCATTTTTTACATACTCATTTTCAAAAATAACTTTGTTGTTCATATCTGTTATTTTTGTAATACCATTACCATGACCTAAAAACGGTGTATTACTCTCAGAAGAGCCATATTCGCCTGTCATAATACTTATCCAGAGTTCAAAATCTAAAAGAATTTTATTTTCTATAGTTAGTCGCTCTTCTTTGTAAGCTGTTTTTGTAAAAATATTTATACGTTTACCTTTATAAGCTTTAAGAACTTCTTGGGTTTGTTCCATGTCTAACATAGCGGATGTATTTTAGTAATGAAAAATAGTGATTTAAAGCGATACTATACACTATAGAAATAAATGTCAAATCTAGTCTATCGGGTGTATACTTACTACATATGAAAAAACGATACATTCTTATTGTGCTTGTTGTGTTCGGTATACTTTTTTGGGCACTAACCAAGGCTATTCCTAATGAGCCTAGTAATGTTACGCCTCCCATCACTATGACTCCTGATCCAGCGCCAGCTGAAAAGCCGGGCAAGATAGTGGTATCTTCTCCATTACCTGAAACTACAGTTTCTGCTTCACCTATTACTATAAAAGGTCGGGCAGTAGGCAACTGGTTCTTTGAAGCAAGTGCCCCGGTAGACGTGGTCAACTGGGATGGGCTCATCATTGGATCCGGGTATGTAACAGTGGACGCACCGTACGATTGGATGACTACAGACTTCGTGCCATTTACTGGAACTGTCTCTTATGATGCTAGTCAACTTGGTCCGTATAACTATGGGTGGATCATTATGAAGAAAGACAATCCAAGTGGCGAACCACAGTTTGATGATGCATTAGAATTTAAAATACTTTTCCCATAATGATTACACAAAAACAATTAGTTATATTTATTCTCGCACTTGCAGCTATTGCAGTATTTATTGTTGTTGGTTTTCGTACGAGCGGTAGTGCTGATCCAGAGGCGACACAAGAGCAACCTGTTGACACGAGTGCTACACTTTGGCCTTCACGAGAAGTAGAAAAGATATCAGTAGATCAAAAGACGAGCTACGCAACCATCACTGGTTCATACCCGAAGACTGCGAGTGACTCCATCACTATGTACTTCAAGAGTTTTGCTGAAGAACAAGTGAGTCAATTTATTGACGACACTTCATGGGCGGGGGAGATAGAAAGTGCTTCGTCTGGAAATCTAACGCTGGATATCACATATACGAGCGTGCAATCTGCTACAGTTCAGACATATATTTTTGTAGTAAATTCTTATACAGGAGGTGCTCACGGTTTACAATTTAGAAAGACATTTTCTTTCAACAAAGAAGGGCAACTGCTGACACTTTCAAGTCTTTTCTCAAATGGATTTGATGGACTACCATCTTTTGCTAAAGCGGTACAAAAAGAATTACTCAAGCGACCAGGCGCAGACGCTGACTGGATTGCTGAGGGTGCTAGTGCAAAGGAAGAGAACTACCGTTCTTTTGTAGTGACTGACACAGGTATCACTATACTCTTTGATCCATACCAAGTAGCGCCATGGTCTGATGGTGCCATTGATATCTCTATCCCTGTTGCTTCAGCTGGAGCTACTATCAAGCGAGACTTTTGGCCATCACTTCCTCGTTAGTCTTTTACCTTAGTCTATAGAGCGTTCAATACCTGTTTCTATAAGCAGTGGATCAAGTCCTGTAGTTTCTCCCGAGATACGCATAACATCTTTGTCTACTTTGCGTAGTTCTTTTCCTGAGTTGTTGTAGTGATTTGTCACTGTCTGCAGAGAGGTACCGAGCTTGTTGTGATATTCCTCATAGGCTTTCAAATGCTTACCTAGTTCTTCAACACGACGACGAATGTCCTTTGCTGTCTCTTCTATTTTAAGAGCCTTGAGACCTTGCAAGACTGTTTGGAGGTAAGCAAGGAATGACGTAGGGGAAACGATGATCACTCGATACTTTGAAGCAGCACGCTGGATCAAATTTTCTGCTTCTTCACCAGTCCCGACAGTTCCCACAAGCAGATCATAGTAAATAGCTTCGTGAGGGATAAACATAAAGGCAAAATCCATCGTGTTGTTTTCTGGTTGGATGTATTTTGCTGTTTCGACGATACGATTTTTCAAATCATTTTCAAATACTTTCATCAAGTCCTTTTTTCGCGCTGGATCTTTTTCATCTACCATGCGGTTATAGTTTTCAAGAGAAAACTTTGAATCGACAGGGATCACTTTATCTTTTACAAATACTGCCGCGTCCACAATAGTGCCATCTGGGAATCCATACTGCATCGCATAGCCGTCTGGTGGCAAGATATTTTTGAGGAGTGTCTCCAGATAGTATTCACCAAGGATTCCACGCTGTTTTGGATTTTTCAGGATGTCTTGGAGTTGCGCGAGGCTTTCAGTAAAACCGAGCACTTGTTTGTTGCCCTCATCAAGACGAGTCAGACGTTCGGTAATATCAGAAATGATTTGGTTCGACTGTGTACTTTGAAATTGCATACTCTGGCGCATGCTCTTTTCGTTTTCGCCGAGTTTATGGTCAACAGTCTTTTGAAGCTCTGCCATTTGCTGTAGGAGGAGAGTGAGACTTATTGTTTGGTCAGTATTTGCTGGGGCTTCTTTTTTACGAGAAAGGAGAATATATGCAAAAAGCCCTCCGATAACTACCCCGACAATACTATAAACGATTTGCATGATGATATTGTATCACGGCCTCTATTTCTCTAGATGCTTCTTTAGAGTAAAAATCCAGTCATCTTCGCCGAGAGGGTTTTTGAGTTTTTCGGTCAGAAGCCATGAAAGATAGCCAGGATCTTTTTGTGCCACCTCAGCGATAGTACTACCTTTATATTTACCAAAAGTGATATCTTTGATGAGCACTGCTTCGTTTGTAATAATACCCATTTTTTGTAGAGCTTCTTCTTCGTCTGCTCCGTCGGCGGTGATTTTATTCACCAAGTATTCAAATAGTTGCTCAAGGACAATAACATCTGCCAAGGCATCATGAGCCGGGACATCGAGCTCCATATCGAGGGCATAACGTAAGTACTGGAGTTTGTGGTTGGTGAATTCTCCGGCTGTATCAAGAGTACGCACTGTTTTATATGTACAGATCACATTTGTCGGATGAATGTCTTCAGATTCAAGCATGGCGACATCAAAGGCGCTGTTGTGAGCGACGACGACAGTCTCAGGGTTTTCAAACAATTCTTTTATTTCTAAGTATCGAGGAGATTCTTGAAAGAGTGGTTTGTTGGCAACCATCTTGTTTGAGATGTGGTGCACAGCACTTGATTCAAAAGGGATAGGAAACGGTGCTTTGAATAGCTCGTTCAGAATAGGTGTCTGCACGCCTCGCTCTTTGATAGCTAACTGCACAATACGGTCAGTCGGTGTGTTGCCTGTAGTTTCAGTGTCGAAAAATAGGATTCTCATATAGACATTCTAACATCAAATTGCTTGGTAATCAGTAACCTAATAATCATTGACATACTTTTCTGTTGCTGTATAGTCACAAAAAAAAGAAGTATTATGATACCGTCAAGAATTACACTCTCTGCGTTAAGGCACGATAAGAGAAAGAGTTTTGATTTTTTTGTTTATAGATCGAATTCTCCTGATGATCGTCAGATTGAAGATGCTTTCTATGAGAAATGGTCCCTTTCACATACTGTCCCCTTGGGTGTTCATTATGAAGTCGAAATAGTTGAATCTGAGAAAATTCTCAGTCATAAGTTCGGCAAGTTCGTACATCTTCACAAGTCAGAAAAAACAGGTAAGCAGTTTATGTGTTGGACTGAACCAATAGAAAGTGAGGATGCCCTTATAAAAGTGATTAAGACATGGTGTTTGGGTAGTTTCTATACTTTGAGACAGGGAATTGATTTTGCCAAGCTGTATGAAGAACAATCAAAAGATATTCACGATTTTGATTGGTTAGAAATATTCCTAAAAACTAAGTTCAATTTTGTTATTCGATCTGTAGAATTCAATTTCTGATTAAAAATTAGTTTATCCCTTCAGTATTACGAACTGGAGGGATTTTTATTTGACCTCTTAAATATGGTGTATAATTCATTCCATATGACACTTCAAGAACAGATTCGGGAGAAGCTCAAGACAGCAATGAAAGAGAAGGACCAAACAAGTCTCGACACACTTCGTGCAGTGCTGGCTGGATGTACCAATGAGCTAGTTGCTACAGGCAAAACTCCACAAGACACGCTGGATGATGCTGGGGTTATGAAAGTGATTGGTAAACTAGTAAAGCAACGCAAAGATTCTATAGACCAATTCACAACAGCAGGACGGGCTGATTTGGTAGCAGGGGAACAAGCACAGCTCTATGTACTCGAACAATTTATGCCAGAGCAAATGTCTGAAGAGAAAATCAGAGCTATTGCTGTGGCCAAGCAAACAGAGCTCGGTATGGCTGATAAATCAAAGTCAGGGATGTTAGTAGGCGCAGTGATGAAAGAAGTAGGGGGACAAGCTGATGGTGCGATTGTTAAAAAGATCGTCGAAGGATTATTTGCATAGTATAATAAAAGAATGATTTTACTCCGGTGGTTTATAACAGTTCTCGCAATATTTGCTCTACCATATTTTGTGGACGGTATCTCTGTTGCCAGTATCTTGACTGCCGTTATTGTCGCTGCCTGTTTGGTTTTTCTAAACATGGTTGTGAAGCCGGTCATAACTATTCTTACACTACCACTTAATATCTTAACTCTCGGACTATTTTCTCTTGTTATTAACGGCGCATTCTTTTGGTTTGTGGGACAAATCATCCAAGGCTTCACTGTGAGCTCATTTAAAGCCGCTATCATTGGTGCTTTTGTCATCTCTATCATCAACTGGATTATTGGTAAGTTTGTTGGACACGATGACTAAAACTCTTGTTGCTCATGACGGGTTGTTTCATGTGGATGATATTTTTGCTTGCGCTGTAATAGGTTTGATTTTAGATAAGCAAGACCAAGAGTATAAAATTGTTAGGACAAGGGTATCAGAGGTAATAGAACAGGCGGATTATGTTGTAGATGTTGGTGGAGTATATGATGTATCTCGAAATCGTTTTGATCATCATCAAAAAGAAGGAGCGGGATCAAGAAGTAATGGTGTCCCGTTTGCTTCCATTGGATTAGTATGGAAAACGTATGGACAAGAGCTGTGTGGCTCGCAGGAGATTGCTACTATACTAGATGAAAAAATCATTCAAGCTATAGACGCTGATGATAACGCAGTAGAAACATACAAAAACACTTTGATTGATGTTGAGGTTATTACAATTCAGAAATTTTTCTATACATTTAGACCAACATGGAAAGAAGATAGGGATACTTTTGATAAAGCCTTTCTAGAGTTAGTAGTTCTTGCTCAAAAATTCATCCTAAGAAAAATTCGAGTTGAAACTGATAAACAAGAAGCAGAAAAGGAGGTAATCAAAGCATATGAAAGGGCAGAAGATAAAAGGATTGTTGTCATGGAAAAACAATATCCAGCAAAGGAATTTTTAATTACAAAAACAGAGCCACTATATATAGTAGGCCCTGATGCTACAGGTACACGATGGGGAGTGAAAACAGTTGAAAAAAATAAAGATGGATTTGAGAGTAGAAAAGACTTACCTGTGGCATGGGGTGGTCTGAATAATGAAGATCTCCAGAGGGTTACAGGCGTTCCTGATGCTATCTTTTGTCATAACGCATTATTTTTGGCAACTGCAGCTTCAAAGCAAGGAGCTTTGGAATTAGCGCGTCTTGCTGTAGAGTATTAAGACTATGGCATTTCTTGATGAAATTACAATTACAGCAACAGCGGGGAAAGGAGGCAATGGCATTGTCTCTTGGAGACGCGAGAAGTTTATTGCAAAGGGTGGACCAAATGGTGGAGATGGGGGGCAGGGAGGAGACGTTTTTATAAAAGCTATCCGTTCTCTTCGAGTACTTGATCAATATCGTGCAAAGAAAGAGTTTTTTGCAGACAACGGTGTGCATGGTGGCAGCCGCTCATTTAAGGGTGCCAACGGTGAGGATCTATATATAGAATTCCCAATAGGATCAAAGATAACGAATGTCACTAACGGTGAGATTTACGAACTAACAAAAGAAGGACAAGAAATACGCATCCTTCGCGGAGGAGCTGGAGGGCACGGCAACGAACATTTTAAAAGTTCTACCAACCAAGCGCCACAAGAAGCGACCCCTGGAAAAGATGGTGAAAGTGCAGAGCTCCACATAGAAGTGTCTCTTATTGCTGATGTCGGACTTGTTGGATTTCCAAATGCAGGAAAGTCTAGTCTTTTGAATGCGCTGACAAATGCTACGGCTAAAGTGGGAGAGTATCCATTTACCACTATTGATCCAAACCTCGGGGACTTGTTCGGATACATCATTGCCGATATCCCTGGACTTATTGAAGGAGCAAGTGTGGGTAAGGGGCTCGGATTCACTTTCTTGCGTCATATTACAAAGACAAAAATAATCCTTCATCTCGTTTCTCTTGAGCAGGTTGACCCCGCAAACGGCGTGGGAGGCCCTATGAAAGCCTACGAAACTATTCGCGCAGAACTCGAGCAGTTTGGACAGGGCCTCACTGAAAAAGAAGAAGTCATCTTGCTTACAAAAACGGATGTCACCGACGCTGATACGGTAGATAAAATAAAGAAACAATTTGAAGCACTTGGAAAAAAAGTATTTGTCGTTACCTTATTTGATGATGAAAAAGTAAAAGTGTTTCGAGATGAGTTAATTCATTTTCTCAAAGAAAAAACCTCTTACGAAGAGTAAGAAGTTTAGTGTGGACCATCAATGAAATGTCTTGTTTTGATTGGTAACCAAGACATACTTTTAAGACTGAAGATTACTTCTTTTGTTCTGTTTCTATTTTGTAGATACACTCCAAATTTTGAAGTGTATCGAACAATGAAATGAATTGTGTCACTGTGGGGGATAGCAACAGTTACGGTGTTATTCTTTGATTGGATAATGAGCGAATCAATCTTTCTCTTACCGTTATACTGTATTGTCGCATTAGGTATATATTGTGGCTCTTTTCTTAGGTCGCCGTAGGAGATACTTTTTTGCGGATATATTTTTCCGCAACTTTCGATAAGGATTCCTAGGAGGGTAAATAATAAAAGGTACTTCATATTCAAAGATTTTTGTCAGTGTACCGTGTTTATAGAAAAATGAAAGCCCCACAATTTGTGGGGCTAATTTTTTTGGTTAGTTACTCTGGTTAGTGCTCGTAGTGTTTTCTGTAGTGGTCTTCATGGGGGTTTTGCTCGTGGGGATCAAGCTTGTTACCTGAGCTAAGCAGATGAGTTAGATTTTCATCTGAAATCTCTGTACCAGTACGTTCAGATCTTGCATCTGTAGCCATGGTAATTAATTGTTGGCAAAGTGGACCTAGTAAAGGAGTAACTCCTTTTTGGTTTTGGGTCTTTCCTGACATAAAAGTAAGTTTTGTAAGTAAAGAAATGGGTTTCTAATAAATTATACCACTACGATATATATTGTCAACTATTTTTGTTGTATAGTACAAGTACTGCCTGCCCGAATGCCTCATATTTGGGAAATATGAGGCTGGCGGGTATACTCAATCAATGGAAAAACAGTATTATCCTGTTATAGGGCTTGAAATTCATGCTGAGCTCGCTACTAGCTCAAAGATGTTTTGTGGGTGTAAAAACGACCCTGATGAGACCCGACAAAATACCAACATTTGTCCTATTTGTATGGGGCACCCTGGCACTCTTCCTGTACCGAACAAAAAGGCTATTGAAAATGTTATTAAGGTTGGCTTAGCACTCGGCTCGAATATCGCAAATTTTACTGAATTTGACCGAAAGAATTATTTTTATCCTGATATTCCAAAGGGGTATCAGATTTCTCAGTATAAGTTTCCAATAGTTACTGGTGGGTCTTTGAATGGATCAGAAATAACTCGCATACATCTCGAAGAAGATACAGGACTTTCAAAACATGACAGAGGCAACTTTACCTTGGTTGATTTCAATCGCGCTGGAGTGCCACTTATGGAGATGGTGACGGAGCCCGTGATTCATAGTGCTAAACAAGCAGGAGATTTTGCGCGACAGTTGCAACTTTTGCTTCGCACACTCGGAGTATCAGAGGCCAATATGGAAAAAGGTGAGATGCGTGTTGAGCCAAATATTTCTATATCAGATGACCCAAACAAGTTTGGTACAAAGGTTGAAGTGAAAAACCTAAACTCATTTAAAAGTGTAGAAAAAGCTATCGAATATGAACTGGCTCGTATGCAGGCTCTCTATGAAGCGGGACGGCAAGACGAAATAGTCCAAGAGACTCGTGGCTGGGATGAAGCCAAACAAACGACATTTTCACAACGCTCAAAGGAGAATGCGAATGACTATCGGTATTTCCCTGATCCCGATATTCCAAAGTTTATGCTATCTGAGCTCTTTGATATAGACGCACTTAAAGCTTCGTTACCGGAGTTGCCATGGCAAAAGCGAGAGCGATACCAGAGGGAGTTTGGGTTAGGAGAGGAGTCAGAAATATTTGTACAAGATATAGAACTCTCAAAATACTTTGAAACAGTGGTGCGCAATCTTGTGTCTCCAGATCACACCAAAACAGCTTCAAACTATATTATTTCGGATATGCTCGGTCTCTTGAAAAAGGATGTTGATACAAAGATGCCGTCACCTGAGACTTTTTCGTCTTTGGTAAACATGATTGCACAGAACGAAGTTACATCTCGTGGAGCAAAAGATATTCTTGCATTGATGATGAGAGAAGATCAAGACCCAAAAGCGCTTGCAGAAAAAGAAGGGTTACTCCAACAAAATGATGAAGAGTCTCTCCGAACAGTTGTACAAAAGATTATTTCCGAGCAAGGGGGTTTTGTAGAACAATATAGAGGAGGGAAAGAATCAATTCTCCAGGCGCTTGTTGGGGTGATGATGAAAGAAACGAAAGGCAGTGCAAATCCACAGACTGCACTCAAACTATTTAAAGAAGAACTTTCAAAGTAAGTGGCTTGTCCCGCTGTGGCGGGGTATAATCTAATCATATGGAAACAACAAATAAACACAATACACTTATAGTTGCTGTAGGAGCTCTTGTTATCGGGGTACTTGTCGGCGCTTTCTTATTTGGATCAAAACAGTTGTCACCAGGCTCACATCAAATGCCAAATGGTGAAATGATGGGAGACGAGATGATGCATCAAGGTATGACTATGGGTCAGATGATGGATACTATGAGCGCAAATTTAAAAGGTAAGAGTGGCAACGAATTTGATGCAGCCTTTCTCGAAGAAATGATTCCTCACCACAAAGGTGCTATAGAGATGGCCCAAATGGTTCTATCTCAATCAAAACGTCCTGAACTCATAAAGCTGGCAAATGATGTCATCGCCGCTCAGCAGAAGGAAATAGATATGATGCGTGGCTGGCAAAGAGCCTGGTTTGGTATACAAGCACAGTAGTCACTTACAAAACCATATAATTACAAAAAAGCCATACTCTGTGGCTTTTTTGTTTGCCTGTCCGGCATAGCCCAACGGGCGACGTCGGGGTATACTAAAACAATGAAAAAGATACAGGTAGCAATAAACGGGTTTGGGCGCATCGGTCGAGCATTTTTGAAAATAGCCTGGAACAATCCAGAGCTTGAGATAGTGGCGGTGAATGATTTGGGGTCACTCGAATCTCTCGCATACCTGCTTCGTCACGATACTGTCTATCGTAATTGGGGGCACGACGTAAAAGTGGTAGGGAATGATCTAGTAATAGATGGCAAGACAGTGAAGTTCGTTTCAGAAAAAGACACGACCAAACTCCCATGGGGAGCACTCGGCGTGGACGTGGTAGTAGAATCTACTGGACTCTTTACCGCATTTGATAAAGCGAAGTTCCATATCGACTGTGGTGCAAAGCGTGTCGTTATTTCTGCTCCAGCAAAAGGAAGTGATGGATCAGTGCCAGGTGAGACTATTTTGCTCGGTGTGAATGAAGAAAAGTTTGGTACATGCGATATTACATCGAACGCGTCTTGTACAACCAATGCTGCCTCTCCACTCATCGCTATTTTGCATGAAGCTATCGGTATTGAAAAAGCACTCTTAAATACAGTACACGGCTACACCGCTTCTCAAGCACTTGTTGATGGACCAAGTAAAAAGGATCTTCGTGAAGGCCGTGCAGCGGCACAAAACATTGTGCCATCTTCTACAGGGGCTGCGATCGCAGTAACAAAAGCTTTCCCTGAACTCGAAGGACTTTTTGATGGTATTTCTATTCGTGTGCCAGTACCAGCTGGATCCATTGTTGATATTACTTTTATCGCCAAGCGCGACACGACAGCTGAAGAAGTAAATGCGATCCTTGCAAAAGCAGCAGGAGACGCAAAATGGTCTAAGCTCTTTGCTGTAACAACAGAACCATTAGTATCAAGTGATATCCTCGGAGAAAGCCATGCTTCCATTGCTGACCTTGAGATGACTCGCGTGGTTGGAGGAACCCTCGTGAAAGTGATGGGCTGGTACGACAACGAAATGGGATATACACATACACTCGTAGACCATGTTATTAAGACAGGAAATACTATTTAGTAATAAAAATGAAAATACATCTCGCTACAGATCATGCAGGGTTTAGTCATAAAGAAATGCTGAAAGCGCATTTAATAGAGCAGGGGTATGAAGTTACCGACCATGGAAATAGTATCCTTGAAGAAGGTGATGATTATCCGGATTTTGTCACTCCTTGTGCACAAGCTGTCGCAGGTGACCAAGAAAGCGTAGGTATTGTCTTTGGCGGTTCAGGAGAAGGGGAAGCAATGTGTGCCAACAGAATAAAGGGAGCTCGCGCTGTTTTATATTATGGTGGTACGCCAGACATCCTGACATTTTCACGTCAGCATAATAATGCCAACATCCTTTCTATCGGCGCACGGTTTATGAGCCCAGAGCAAACTATCACTGCAGTAGACCTTTGGCTTTCAGTTCCATTTACGAATGAAGAGCGTCATGTGCGAAGATTAAGTAAATTTTAAAATGATATCACTCACATTTGATGATGGTTGGAAAAATCAATACGCGCGGGCATTTCCAGTTCTTGAGAAATATGGTTTTAAAGGAACATTTTATATTATTTCTCGAATGCCAGAATTTATGCTTCATGAAGGAGAAGGTAGAATGACCCAAGGGGATCTTTTAGATATTTCAAATAAAGGACACGAGATCGGTGCTCATTCTCAAACACATCCTCATTTACAACTGTGCCTACCATGGAAGGTTCGTAAGGAGGTGAGAGGGTCAAAGAAAGATCTTGAAGATAGAGGTTTTACAATAGAGACATTCTGCTATCCCTATGGAAGAAGAAATTGGTTTGTTGATAGAGTGGTAGCCAACTCAGGATTTCTTGGCGCGCGACTTGCTCATGGAGAATACAACACCACAAATACTGACAGGTTTCATTTAGAAGCAAAAATGCTCCGAAACTTTACAACCTTTGAAGAGGTAAAAGGATGGATAGATAGTACTGATAATAGATGGCTTGTATTAGTATTCCATCAAATAGAATCTAATCCAGGAGGATGGGGAACAGAACCTGAATTATTCGAAAAGATTTGTGGTTATATTAAAGAAAAAAATCTAGAAGTAGTAACAGTTAGTGAAGGGTTAAAGAAAATAATATGATAGAAATAATCCCGGCGGTATTGCCACAGACATATAGAGAGATAGAACAAGGGGCAGATCTGGTGCATGAAATAGCGCCAAAAATTCAGCTCGACTTTTGTGATGGCAAATACGTAGAAACCAAGTCATGGTGGTTTAATGGCAAGGATATAGAAAAGAAAGATAGCATCATTGCCGAAAACGAAGGATTACCATTTTGGGATAGTACAAACTACGAATTTGATTTGATGGTGAGCGATCCTCTTTCTCAGATAGATACATTTGTAGCGCTCGGTCCTTCAAAGATCATTTTTCACAAAAAAACTGTTTCTGTAGAAGCTCTCCTTGCGTATTTCGAGACAATGCCGGAAATAGTAAGGCAAGTAATGTCTTTTGGTATTGCACTACAGCTCGATGATGATCCAAAAGAGATAGCACCACTTGTGCCATATCTACGTCGTATTCAATGTATGGGCATAGATCATATCGGCGTACAAGGTCAACCATTTGACGACAAATGTGTTGCATTGGTAAAACAGTGTTACGACCTCTACGGAGAGACACTGCGTATCAGTGTGGATGGTGGAGTAACTGCCGAACATATTCCTGCACTTGTATCTGCAGGGGCACGACGACTAGTTGTTGGTTCAGCTATCTTTCAAAGTGTTGATCCGCACGGTACAATACAGATGTTACAAGACATCGCTAACGCATAGTTATTTTTTAAATGAAGGCCATAGGCACCTATACAATTCGTGAGCTTGCCGTGAAAGCAAATGATATTCGTGAGAGTATTATTTCTATGTTGGTAGAAGCGGGAAGTGGACACACTGCGGGCCCGCTCGGTATGGCTGATGTATTTACTGCTCTCTATTTTGATTTACTTCATCATGATCCAAAGAATCCTGGTTGGGAAGAAAGAGATAGGCTAGTACTTTCAAATGGCCATATCAATCCAGTGCTCTATGCCACCATGGCGCACGCTGGATATTTTCCTGTAGAGGAATTACAAACACTCCGTAAATTTGGAACACGTCTCCAAGGGCACCCACATCGAGAGTGGCTACCTATGCTTGAAAATTCTTCAGGGCCACTTGGTTCAGGACTATCACAAGCTGTTGGTATGGCGCTCGCTGATCGTATTGATCATGGTATTACAAGTAATAAATACTTTTACTGCTTACTTGGAGACGGCGAATTAAATGAAGGTAATAACTGGGAAGCGGTCATGCTGGCTGGGAAAGAAAAACTTCGTAACCTCATTGCGATAGTAGACAGAAACAACATCCAAATAGATGGCTACACCGAAGACATCATGCCTCTCGATTCTCTCACAGCAAAATGGGAAGCATTTAACTGGCATGTGCAGGAAATAGATGGGCACAACATCGAAGCGATCATTGATGCTGTGCACAAAGCTAAGGCCGTATTTGAAAAGCCCTCAGTAATTATCGCTCGGACTATTCCTGGCAAAGGGGTACGAGAATTCGAACGAAAATTTGAATGGCACGGCAAGGCACCCAATAAAGAAGAAGCAAAAATGGCGCTTAATGAATTACGGACACTTGGAGGTAAAATTAAGAGTGAACATAATTAAGATGCTTAATCCTGATTTAAAACTAAATAATAAAATTTTCTCTGATGATGTGGAACAGGTACCCATTCGTAAAGGCTTCGGTGAAGGTTTGGCGCAAGCGGGGGAGAGCAATAAGGATATTGTCGCTCTTTCGGCAGACCTAACAGAAAGTACACAAATGCATTTTTTCCGCGACAAATTTCCAGAAAGATTTGTAGAGATAGGTGTAGCCGAGCAAAACTTGGCAACTGTGGCGAGCGGTATGTCAGCTATGGGGAAATACCCATTTTTCTCTTCGTACGCGATGTTCTCTCCAGGGCGGAACTGGGAACAGATTCGTACCACTCTTGCTTATAATGATCGTGCTGCAGTTATTGTGGGCTCACATGCTGGTGTATCTGTCGGACCAGACGGCGGTACGCATCAAGCTATAGAAGACATAGCCCTGATGCGCGTACTTCCTCGTATGACCGTACTTTCTCCATGCGACGCAATCCAAGCCAAGAAAATGACTCTCACTCTTTCTGTAAGTCCGACTCTTGCATACTTGCGACTTGCTCGAGAAAAGACACCGATCATTACTTCAGAAGATACACCACTCGAAATTGGAAAGGGGCAGATACTCTATCGACCTGAAGGTATAGCTCATGTTGCTATCATTGCGACCGGTGGGCTTGTTGCGAACGCACTTCGTGCTGCAAAAGAGTTGGAAGAGAAGAAGCATATCAAAGTGATAGTGATAAACATTCACACGATTAAGCCACTAGACGAAGAACTCATCATACAAGTCGCCCGAGAAACAAAAGCTATCGTCACAGTGGAGGAACACCAAATTGCAGGCGGTCTTGGTGGAGCAGTAGCTGAATGTTTAGCCCAGAATGCACCAACACCTATAGAATTTGTCGGAGTGCGAGACCAATTTGGTCAATCAGGTACCCCAAAAGAGCTTGTTGAGCACTATGGTATGGGGAGGGATGGGATTATTGCTGCGGTACTAAAGGTGTTAGAGAGGAAGGGTAATTAAAAAAAGACATATATCATTGTTGGGTCGCATATTTTTCTTCTGAAAAATTGCTGCTACTCAGGCTCTTCGCCCTCCGTAACACCCAAAAACGATATATGTCTTTTTATATTTTTGGCTTAGACCAAATCATAGAGGATATGTATGCAGGGTTTTCTAAAACAACGGCTTAGGTGCGTAGTCTACTGGAGCTTCGGCGAGGTGGTGTTCGAGTTGAGGCATTGTGAGGAGGCCTTTTTGTGCACCGACGAATTGTACTACTGACATAGAATTGATAGGTCCCCACATAAGTGCTTCTTTCAAAGGTTTACCCATAAGGATGCCAGCCGAGACAGTCGAAGCGAATGCGTCTCCAGCACCGGTTCTTTCGTACGGGTCATGTGGGTAGATAGGCATGAAGTAGCTTTCAACTCCGTCGGAGGCATAAGCGCCGTTTATACCATCTGTAATAACAACAATCTTTGGACCAAGGGCATGAATGCCAGTGAACAGATTTTGTATTTTTGTATCTTCTGTTTTTAGTATTCGCTGCGCTTCTTCAATATTACAAAAGAAAATATATGTGTGACGGTAGATATCTTTGAGGGCCTCTGTGCCCATTTTCATTTGAAATGTTCCTGGTTGAAATACGAGTTTCACTTCAGGATGTGTAGTCACATACTGTGCAATTTCTGCATGATAGGCTTCAGTACCTTCTCCAAGCGAAGAGAGGTAGATCATTTTTGGAGGGACCATATCTTGTGGGAAAGAGACAGGGAAGTGTGCATGCTTAACTAGGATAGTGCGATCAACGTCATACCATAGTACATAGTGGTAGTTGGTCGGGATACCTTCATGGATGCCGACATGAGCGATGTTCACATTATTTTTTTTCAACTCCGCTAAGCAGTTCTCTCCGTGAAAATCTTTTCCGACATGAGCCATCAGAGCAGAAGAGATACCAAGACGAGCAGCCGACACCGCAGCATTGGCACTGTTGCCGACAGCGCGTACCTCTTCGACTGACTCGTATGGAACTTTGTCACCAAAGCGAAGTGAGATTTTGCAGTTGTGTTCATCAATATCACAAGATACTGAAGCATCTTTAATCCGGATAAAAGCGTCAGTGACAATATCTCCAACAGCCAAAAAGTCTATCCCACCAGAGTTTTCCATATTTTGATTCATGGTTAGTATTGTATGCTAAGAATGTAAAAATTTTAATAGTGGTGATCGAATGAGTTCTGAAACTCTAACGGGACAGGTTTGTTCATTCATAGGGATAGTATAGCAATATGTTACAATTTACGCATGAAGAGTCTACGTGAGTATATACAAGAGGCCAAAAGTCAAAAAAAGGCTATTGGCCATTTTAATGTTTCCAATCTGGATGCCATACACGGCATTGTGGAGGCGGCAGAAGAGCTCGGGGTGCCGGTTATCTTGGGTGCAACTGAAGGAGAGGAAGGATACATAGGCGCGGAAGTGCTCGCTGGTATTGTGAGCGTGTTAAAACAAACTGCGAAAGTCCCAGTATTTTTAAATGCCGACCATCACTATTCATTTGAATCAGTAAAAAAATCTTTGGACAACGGATTTGATATGGCTATCATTGATCTGGTAAAACTACCACTTGAAGAAAATATCGTTATCACCAAACAGTGCGTGGCATATGCAAAAAAGCTTTCAAAAGAATTTGGTAGAGATATTTTGATAGAAGCAGAGCTTGGATTTATCGGGCAATCTTCAAAAATGCTCGATGTTGTGCCGGAAGGAGTAGGAGAAGAAACAATGACCTCGCCTGGTGATGCAAAATATTTTATAGATAATACAGGCATTGATCTTTTGGCACCGTCTGTGGGCAACATTCACGGGATGGTAAAGAGTGGTGAGCCAGCACTTCACCCAGAGCGAGTAAAAGAGATTTTTGATGTGACAGGTATTCCTATGGTCTTACACGGTGCTTCAGGAAATACTGATGCAGATATACGAGCATGTATTGATGCTGGTGTCGTTATTGTACATATCAACACTGAGATACGAGTTGCGTACAAAGATGCACTGGTACAGAGTTTGACGGTTACTAACAAAGACGAAGTCGCACCATACAAATATCTTCCAGAAGCTAAAGAGGCTATCAAACGTGTCGTATTACAAAAACTAAAAGTTTTCAATAATCTTTAATATGAATCTCGATCTACTAAAAAAAAGTTTCAAAGGAGATATAGAGCACGATGATGCGGCGCGTGAAAAATATTCTCATGATGCTTCACTATTTGAAGTTGTACCAGAAGTTGTGGTATTCCCAAAAGATGCACAAGATGTCGAGGCGGTAGTGCGGTTTGTAACTGAACAAAGAAAAACTGACCCAAAGATTTCTGTGACTGCTCGCTCTGCCGGGACAGATATGTCTGGTGGGCCACTCAACGAGTCTATTATTTTAGATACCACAAAGTATTTGAATCACATTGTTTCTATCCATACAGAAAAGGGGATTGTTGAGCCTGGTGTGTATTATCGAGATTTTGAAATAGAGACACGAAAAATAGATCGTATCATGCCCGCCTATACTGCGTCCAAAGATATTTGTGCTATCGGAGGCATGGTTAGTAACAATAGTGGAGGAGAAAAGACTATTAAGTATGGAAAAGTAGAGCGATATTTGCAGAAACAAAAGATAGTGCTCTCGGATGGTAAGACGTATGAAGTGAAGCCTTTGAATAAGACTGAGCTTTTGGCCAAGATTGCACGAGAAGATTTTGAAGGGAAAATATATAAACAAGTTTTTGATCTAATAGAAAATAATTATGATCTTATTCAAAACGCAAAGCCACGAGTGAGTAAAAACAGTGCTGGGTACTATCTCTGGAATGTTTGGAATAGAGAGACAGGAATATTTGATTTGAATAAGTTGCTTGTCGGGGCTCAAGGAACTCTCGGCATTACGGTTGAAGCTGAGCTTGGGCTTGTGCCAGTACCGAAGCATTCAAAAATGGTGGTTATTTATATGAACAAAATAGACCAGCTTGGTGACTTGGTTGATACTATTATGAAGTACGAGCCAGAAAGCTTTGAGTCATTTGATGACTATAGTATGAAGCTCGCTATTCGTTTTATTGGCGACTTTTTTAAAAAGCTTGGATTTATGGGGGCGATAAAGCTCGGATTACAATTTATTCCCGATGCACTTCTTGTTCTTCGTGGTGGGGTACCAAAGCTCATACTAATGGTTGAACTGACAGGGGATGACGAAGTAGAGCTCGAAACTCGGGCACGAACTATCGTACAAGCAATCAAACCATTTAAATTTCAAACAAAGATTGCTAGCTCTGTCGGAGAAATAGAAAAATATTGGAAAATCCGCAGAGAAAGTTTTGCACTCCTACGCAACCACGTGAAAGGCAAGCGAACCGCACCATTTATCGATGACATTATTGTGAGCCCTCATGATATGCCTGTGTTCTTACCTCGATTACAAGAAATACTTCTTCATTATAAACTTGATTACACAATTGCTGGACACGCAGGAAACGGCAACTTCCATATTATTCCGCTTATGGATTTAGACAACCCTTTTTCTTCAGACATTATCTTAGACTTGTCACAAAAGGTATATGCTCTGGTTGCAGAATATAAAGGTTCTATCACAGCAGAACATAATGACGGTATTATTCGTACACCGTATCTCTCGTATATGTATTCTACGGAAATTCTTGAACTCTTTAAAAAGACCAAAGAAATCTTTGATCCACTCTACATATTCAATCCAGGCAAAAAGGTAGGAGGGTCTTTCAAATATATTACTGACCACCTCATACGAAAACACGATCAGGACCATCGGTCATAAGTTATATATGTTAGATCTGATTAAAAATAGACTTTTCAAGTATTTTGTTTATCCTTTAGCCAGAGTATATTGGAAGATTTTTAATCCTAAAACTGAAGGTGCAAGAGCTCTTGTTTTATTTGAAGACAAGGTCTTACTCGTTAAAAATCTTAATCTTTCCTACTGGACTATTCCAGGCGGTGGAATTAGTAGAAAAGAAACACCCGAACAAGGTTTATTAAGAGAGCTAAAAGAAGAGCTTAATCTTGAAGTAAAATCTGTGGAATATCAGCTTGGGGAGTATATATCTTCTATGGAAGGTAAAAGAGATAAGATATTCATATTTGTAGTTAAGTTATCATCGCCTCTATTTATGAAAAAATGGGAATTAGATGATGCGTCATGGTTTCCATTGAATCAATTACCAGAGAATTTAAGCAAGGCCGTGTTGAGGCGATTAACGGAATATAGAGCCGGAGACAGAGATTTACTCTCAATTTGGTAGTTGCATTTCCAGGCTTTTGCCGTATAATGAAGCCCTATGTTAATACTACAAGCAACAAAGCGCGCAGGTGAGAAAACAGAGGATGTACGGGCAAATGGCCGTATTCCAGCTGTATTTTATGGTTTTGGAAAGGAGTCTACTCCTATCTCTATCCCAGCTATTGAATTCAACAAGCTTTTCCGGGAAGCAGGGGAAACTACTGCTATTACTCTTGATATGGGATCTGAAAAGGTCTCAACCCTTATTCATGACCTCCAAAAGGATCCTGTAAAAGGAGACATCACTCACGTAGACTTTCTCGTAGTTGATATGAACAAGGAGGTAGAAGTAGCTGTGCCTATTGAGTTTACTGGTCTTGCTGAAGCCGAAAAGCTTGGTCTCGGTGTGGTGATGAAAATCATGCACGAAGTAGAAGTACGCGCTCTTCCAGCAAACCTTCCTCACTCTATAGAAGTAGATGTTACAAGCCTTGCAACACTTTCTGACGCTATTCATGCCAAAGATTTGGTTCTTCCAACAGGCGTATCTCTAGTGACTGACGCAGAAGAAGTAGTAGCTTCTGTAGCAGCCTTCGTAGAAGAAAAAGAAGAAGCTCCAGTACTTGATGTTTCAACTATTGAAGTAGAAAAGAAAGGTAAGAAAGAAGAAGAGGGAACTGAAGAAGTAGCTGCTTAATTTACATTACAATACACACGCTTGGTCAATGGCCAGAGGGTGTAATAGTTTGGTATAATAGAAGTCTTACATATGATGCGTAAGGCTTTTATTTTTATATTGATAATGTTCGTCGCTTTACCTGCGACGCTTTCATTCCCGGATATTGCTATTAATAGAGCAGTAGCTGTGGCTCAAGTCACGTCTGCAGAAGAGCGAGCAAAGCTTGAGGCTGAGCTCAAAGCACTTGAAGCTGAGATCAAAGAAAAAGAAGCCATTCTCAAAACTCAACAACAGCAAACAGGTACCCTTAAAAAGGATGTATCTCTTTTGACAGGGCAAATCCAAACTGCCAAGCTCAAAATCCAAGCCAAGGCTATTGCTATCAGTAAGCTTGGTCAGGAAATAACCCAGAAATCAAAGACTATTGTAGATCTTGAGTCAGAAATGAATCGAGAAAAAAGTTCACTTACTCAGCTCGTAAAGCGTACCAATGAACTCGACCAAAAAGGTGCTGCCTACGTGCTCCTCAGTGCTGATTCTGTGTCAGGATTTTACCAAGACCTTGATGACTTTCTTTCTATCAAGCGGTCGCTCTATGCGTCAGTAAATAAAATAAAACAAGTAAAGAGTCTCACCGAAGACCAAAAAGAACAACTTGAATCTAAAAAAGAAGATGAAATAGATGCGAAGAGTTCTCTCGACTATCAAAAGAAGGTTGTTGAAAAAACTGAAGCAGAAAAGAAAGCTTTACTAAAGATTAGCCAAAGCAAGGAAAGTGAATATCAGAAAGTTTTAGCTGAACGACAGAAGAAAGTTACAGAAATTAAAAACAAACTCTTTACCTTTGCGGGAGGAAGTACAAAATCTATTCCATTTGCTCAAGCCTATGAATATGCAGAAGCGGCATCAGCAAAAACTGGTGTTCGTACTGCCTTTATCTTGGCTATTTTGACTCAAGAATCAAACCTTGGTAAGAACGTGGGGACCTGTAACAGAGCAGGAGATCCTCCATCTAAAAGCTGGGTTAATATCATGAAGCCAAATAGAGACTTAGAGCCTTTCAAAAGAATTACTGCTGCTTTAGGACTTAACCCTGATACTACGCCCGTGTCTTGTCCTATTGCCGGAGGAGGGTATGGGGGAGCTATGGGGCCAGCTCAGTTCATCCCTTCAACCTGGGAGTCTGTCCAAGGTGAAGTGGCCAATCTTTTAGGGGTATCTTTAGCCAATCCGTGGCGAGCAGAAGATGCTATTATGGCTTCTGCACTCTATCTTAAGAAGCGAGGTGCGACAGGAGGAGAGGCCAACGAGCGAAATGCGGCTTGTCGATACTATTCAGGACGTGCCTGTGACGGTAAGAAGCCAGCCAATAGCTTTTATGGTAACAATGTTATGTCTATTGCTCGGTCAGTCCAGTCTGATATTGACTATTTGAAACAATATGGTGTTTCTCGAAGAGACTAAGTAAAAAGCTTAAATACTTGAAAAATAGAGCGGTTGTGCTAGAATAATGACCTATGAAAAAGGATACTCACCCAAAGAATTTTAGAGAAGTGGTTTTCCACGACAACTCATCTGATACCCAATTTATCATTGGCTCAACAGTTGCGACAACTGAAACTACAACTATCAAAGGAAAGGAGTATCCTCTCTATCGTGTAGAAATCTCAAGTGCTTCACACCCATTCTTTACAGGGAATGAAAAGGTTATCGATACTGCTGGACGTGTTGATCGATTCAACAAGCGTCGAGCTGCTGGAGCAAAGAAATAACTGCAGAAAGCCCTCGTCGGACATTTTATATTCCTCGAAAACTCGGGCTTAACCCCTCAAACAGTTCTCAGAAAATAAAATGCCCGATTCGGGCTTTTTTGTTACTATATTATACATGGACATCGAATCACTAAAAAAGAATCCAAAGACACAGTATCTCGCTAGTCAGTATGAGAGTCTTTTGTCGCAAGAAGCAGAGTTAGTAACTCTAGGACAAAGTGATGAAAGTTTGGCGCCTATGGTAGAGGAAGAAATAGCAGCAATTGTTGTTCAGAAAAAAGCCTTGGAAGAGCAGTTTGAATCAATAGAAAAAGCAGATCAAGAAGAGGAAGAGTTTCCAAACGAGATTATTCTTGAAGCTCGTGCCGGAGCAGGGGGAGATGAGGCTGCCATCTTTGCTACAGAACTTGTAGAGATGTATGAGCGGTTTGCTGATAGTCGTGGGTGGAGTAGTAAGCATATCGATGAATACACACTTGAAATAAAAGGGAAGGATGTTTACAAACTTCTTCGATATGAGACAGGAGTCCACCGAGTTCAGCGTGTCCCAGCTACTGAGAAAAATGGTCGCATCCATACCTCTACGGCGTCGGTCGCTATTTTGCCGATTCGTAAAAAGGTCTTGTTTGAAATCAATCCTGTTGATCTTGATATGGAATACTCTCGTAGTGGAGGAGCAGGAGGACAAAATGTAAACAAGGTGGAGACAGCGGTGCGATTGATCCACAAGCCGACAGGTATTGATGTAAGAAGCACTAGTGAGCGAAGTCAGCTGGCGAACCGTGAAAAGGCATTACAAATCCTTACTGCCAAGCTCCAACAACTCAAAGAAGCAGAAGAAGCCAAAAAATATTCTGGCGACAGAAAGGCACAGATAGGGACCGCAGATCGATCAGAAAAGATCCGCACCTATAACTTCCCACAAGATCGCGTGACTGATCACCGTATTGGTCAAAACTTTTCAAATATTCCGGGAATTATGATTGGTAAATTAGATAAGATTATTGATGCATTACAGGTGGGTGAGAGGGTAGAAGGGGGAGAGGAAGAGGGGGAATAAGAGTCGCTCGGAGATGGGGATGCTAGCTTCTTCCTGCGGAACTCGCCTTGCTCAAACAGGTCCTCGGTGCAAAACTAGCATCCCCATCTCCTCGCTTTGAAAGAAAAAAAATA
>OFQY01000257.1_pt1 | contig 22405 bp, 36 predicted proteins | sample 1542991 | NCBI WGS metagenome assembly OFQY01 (sample SAMN07774224, study PRJEB24372) | wastewater metagenome | isolation source: Exp Tend VB 10WW | collected 2016-02 | reverse complement strand
TCCCCCCACATGGGGGCCATGTGGTAGCGCGCCCAGCCCTTACAGGTGGCGCAAACTTCGGGGATGGCAGGAGCGGGGGGAGGCGCGAGTTCTTCGGCTTCAGCCGGTTTCACGTTGGCGCGGGCCATGTGGGAGCATTCTGTGTTCACGCGCACTTGCAAAGTACTAGAAAGTGTTCGCTGAAATGGGCAACCGTTGCCGCCACCGAACCCCGATTTAGATGGGGCACTGTGGCGTGGCGGCAACGTGGGATTACTTGCCGTACTTCTTCATTTTCTCAAGGCGTCCAAGCCCGCCACCCGCGCCGGCATCGAAGCCACGGGGAGGAGAGGCAGGACCGCCTACGGACCGGCAGGCCATGCCGCCCTTGCGGAACCGGGTCATCTTGGTTCCCTTGTGGTCTTCCTTCTCGTGCTTGTGGATCATCTCGGCGACCATTTTCTTGTCTTCGGCCGCGTCGCTGTGGACGCGGCCGCCGCTTGCGCGCATCGGAGGCGGCATCATCGGAGGTCCACCAGCGCCGGTGGGTGGCATGGGTGGTCCACCCATCGGAGGCCCATCGGGGCCTTTGCCGCCGCCGCCGGCAATCACGACGTTGACGGTGGTTCCCTTCTTCCCGCCCTCATCCTTGTCGTCTTTCTTGCCGCCTTTCTTGGACATTTTGCGACCAGCACGGGCGAGGTTGGGCTTGGCGGGCGATCCGGAGGCGGACATGCCTTCCTCAAGGGCCGGGCCATCGGAGTTCATGCCCTTCACGGCACCGCCAGAGGCGTAGGCTTGGCGCGGACCTTTGGAGCCGCCGCCGTAGGATTTCAGAAGGCGCGTATTGCCCGAGGCGCCGGTCGGGACCGATTTGATGTAGCTCATAGGATGATCCTTGGGCACGATGTTTCCAACGCGCACACTCCTTAATTCGGGTAGCCGTTTTGTGTGGGAAAGTCACGCAGATATTCAACCGAGCGCCGTCTTTCGAGTTCGTCGGCAATCAAGCCTGCCAAGTGCTGCAGCTTGTCATCGTAGTCGGCCCCACGGACTGGTCCGCCCCCTGACATTGGCGGCGCGTTATTACTGCTGGCAGGCGCGATGATTTCCGACATTTTCCCTATTTCCGCATTGGCAACCGGCGTCGCCTCGGGATGAACCAGAGCCCCCTGTGCGAACTTCAGCGCCTCAATGGCCTCCTTGCTGTTGCGGTCGGCGTGCTTGGTTTGCGCGTCAATCATCATCTTCGTGCGCGCGTCTTGGATCTGCTGCTCCTTGAGATCCAGCGCCCTGTGCTGCAAGGGGTCTGGGCCCTGCTCGGGCTGTTCGGCGTTGTTGGCGCTGTGCTGCATGGCCATCTTGGTGGCCTCAATCTCCTGGCTGGACTTCAGCTTCTCCTGGTTGGTCTGATGCGTCAGCATCACCTGCATGCGCTTGGTTTCCGCATTCTTGTCGTCAATCTGCAGTTTGGCTGCGGCCAGCGGATTGATCGGCGGCGGCTGTGCAGCTTGGGGCGGGGCGATGAACTTGTTGAACTGGTTGTCGCTCATCTTATAGACCGCGTGCGCGATGTAGCGGTCAATCTCTACCTGATTGTACGGGCTGGGCATGCCGGGGGCGGGCTGGGTCAACTGCTTGAGGCCCAGAGCCAATAGCTTGCGATGGGTTTCAGAGGGCACATTCGGATCGGAGCGCGGCTGGATTTCGCAGGCGTCCAGCGCCCGCATCAGACGCTCAACCCGAATCTGCTTGTCCGTACCCATGGCAGGACGGCGGTTGCCGCGCCAGAGCGATTCCGGGTCGGTACGGAGCAGATCCACGATCAGACGGAACTCCTCAGACTGCGCTGCGTGCAGCATCTTGTGTGTAGCGCTCAATGGCTTGGTTGCCTGTTCCAGCAAAGCCAACGTGGTGCCGACCGGAGCGTCTTGCCGTCCTTCCCCGAGCGGCATTTCGCCCGTGCCGCCGATGCTCCGGGCCACGTTGCGGGTTTGCTCGATGAACTGCATGACGGCCGCCGAGATGTCCTTGAAGGGCATCCCCATGACCACCTGCTGAATCGGCAGGCCGGCCGTATCGATCTCGGCGCAGCCGCCAGGCGGAACCATGATCTCGTTGGTCAACTGGCGTCCCGAGCCCTTGGCCTTCAAGAGGCCGGGGTAGTTGCTCATAACACCGTTATCGATGGACAGACGCATCAAAGCGGTAAGGGCAGAAGCCATGTTGCCCATCATCTGGCCCAAGCCCACGCCGTAGATGCGGGACATGCCGGTGGAGTAGGGGAACAGAACAAACGGAATCTGGGGCGGCCGGTAGGTTTCCTCGTTGTCTTCCTCGGCCCAATTACGTCTGACCTCAAGTACTTCGCGTGATGTTTCGTCTACAGTCACCCTGTAAGGCAAAGGCAGACCAGTTGCCTTGCCATTTTTGGTATGCTCATACCCCTTGATGTCAAGCTTACAGTAGCACTCATAGAGAGTGTACTCTTGATCCTCTACGCGCTGGGGCTGCGGATTGTTGCCGGTGATGTTCGCTTTCTTGGCGTCTACTGGGTTGAGCATAGGTGCCAAAGGCTCGCCCAAGAGGATGTCTCGGTACACCCCTTCGAGCTGCATAACCCGCATCACGTCCTTGGCCATCGTGACCTCGTGCGTCACGCGCGGCGCATTCTTGAGGTCAGTTGCGGTGGACGAGACGATTAGATCCGTTCCATCCACGAACTCGGACACGGGCCGCTGCTTGAGCGGGCACATATAGACCTTCTTGAAGGTGCCAGAGGCAAGCCCCGTCCACCACAGCATGAAGTACATATCGGGGTAGTATTCGGAGGCGGTGGTGGTGAAGTAATAGTTGAGATCGTCTTCCAGTTCTTGAGCGAGGACGGTCATTTCCTCGGTCTGGTTGTTGCCAACGACTTCGACCTTCACGGGACCGGATGGCGGGCACATTTCGGCGTAGGCATTGGCGCGGAAGAAATCGACCGCTTGGGCCAATGTCGGATCTCGCACGACGGATGTACTGATGCCCAAGGCCGAGCGGGACACGTCGCCCTTCGGGTCTTCCAGCTTCATGCCCAGCAATTCCAGGCATTTGGCGCGCATCTGCTCCCATTGGGAGCGGTCTTGTTTATCGGAGGAGATCGCGTCCAGAAGCTCGTTGGAGATGCGTCCAAGCTCGATGGGGTCGATCTTGAGGGCCAAGTTCTCGTTGTGGGTTTCGTCGCCTGTGTCGGGCTTTTTCCAAGAGGGAGTGCCGATGGTGATTGAGCCGTCCTCGTTATCAATGGAGGTGAGCCCGGTGTCGGGGTCCACGTGGACTGTTATGTTGTCTTCTGGTTCTTCCTCTTGCGGGATGTCCACGACATCCCCGCCCTTGGCATAGAACGAGCGGTAAGTGTCGTCATCCTGCTCTTCCTGTTTTTTGCTGCGGCGCTTGGTGGGTCGGCGTGCCATGGGCGGTGTTCTTTCGGGGCGGATAAAAGAAGGGCGCCCCGATCAAAGCGGCAGCGCCCTATGCATGACGAGGTGGGGTGGCCTCAGTTGGGGCGCGCCTCTGCGCCATCGGCGCCGTGCTGTACCTGGGGAAGGGGCACGCGTTCCAAGAACTGTGCGATCCGAGCCATCTCGGCCATGACAACCCTGGGGTCCAGCGGCCAAGTATTGCGCATATAGACCGCCAAATCATGCAGGCTGCCGGCGGCGATATTCGTGATATCGCGCGGGGAAAGGTTCAACGGGCTGTCGGGGGTGTCATCCGCCATAGTAGGTTGCGCCTGTGTTTGGGTTTAGGTGTCCCGAACGCAACGCTGGACGTGCCCAATCGCTGGCAGAAAAAACGTGGAGTGTCAACGAAAGTCAGGCGCCGTATATGCTCGGGCGCGCGGAGTGTGACAGCGATGCTCTGGCCATCTCATCGGCGCGCGTTTCCTCGTTGCGCATGAGTATCCCATTGTCGCGCATCCAGCGGACAGCCTGCGAAACGGAATCCACGAGGTTATCCTCGTCACCCGGCAAGCCCCGGAACTTGGCGCATTCGTCAATGACCATCTGCGCCCAGTCGCGGAATAGCAGCAGATCGCCGCTTACGCTGGCTGGCGCCTCAATAATGCCGTCTGCGAACAAGTGCTGGATGGCGTATGCGCGGGCTCGTTTATCCTGCATGCCCGGGTTGATGAATTGCACGCTCCATTCCCGGTCACCGTAAAGCCTGCGGATTTCTTGCACAACGGAATGGCCAGAGGCTTTGTCTTCCACCAAAAGCTTGTGCACGCGCAGCCGCGAACAGTCATGGGCCACCCATTCCACAAGTCCCCATCCAGGGGATGCACGCCGAACATAGGCCGCGTTGGTTTCGGTTGGCGTGCGCTCCATGGTCTGGCCGTGCAACTCCAGCCATTTTTTCCATGCGTGGAGCAGGATGCACTTTGGCTTGCCGCGCTCGTAATAGACGCCCCATACGGTAAACCCTGATGGGTCATTCTCCTGCTTCGCAGTGAATGCAGGATCAAGAGATGCGAGGATGAAATCGAAGTTGTGCCGGAACGGCGCCCCTACCGCTAGTTCGTAGATGCCCCACCAGTCCCGTTTAAGGATGCCGCCGCCGCGCGGTTCTGGAGCCTGCTGATATTGGGCCGAGTTTGATGATGCAAAGCCCCACACGACATAGTTGCCCGTGGTGGTCTCCAGCCCATAGACGGCTTCTTCGCCGTCTGGCTCAATGGATACGATCTTTTCTTCGCCGATAATGAACTTCGTTCCGAGTGCACCTTGCATCATACGCTCACGCCATTTGACCGGTTTCACAACGTGCAAAAACCTCTGGAAAAGAGGCAACGCTTTATGGTCGTTGCGTAGATAGTACCAACGCACAACGTGCCCGCCTGGGCATGGCCTATCCTTGTATCCGTAGTCAAAGCCAAGTCGTCCCAGTATGGCTTCTAGCTTTTCGCAGATGGGCGCATTGCGATCCATGCCCTGTGAGAACGATATCAAGCAGGATGGCTCGTAGTGAGCCTGTTTCTTCGACATAACGGCGCTTCCTTCGCCGTCGAAGAAACCAGCCAGCCAACCTGCGGCTCGGATATCATCTTCAGTCGTAAGCCTTGGGATCTCTGGCTCACACACCCGCATGAGGCGCCTGCCCACTGCCGCTGGCATGTATGTTGGACGCTCTTTGTTCTTGTCTGAGTGCCTTCCAGTGTACCACTTATGATCCTCGGTGCAGCGAATGACTTTACCGGTATCTAGGGTGATCTTCACAACGGGCCGGAAGGACTTGCTGATGTTTAGGACAGTTGCAGGGATAAGGCGACGACGTTTGTATTTGAAGGTTTCATCGTGCGGCGTGTTGTCAGTAGTAAATCCGATCACCGTATCGCCAACCGCAACCTCCCCGATGGGCTTCATTGAAAGATCTCCCATCAGCACAGGAGATTCAGCAGGTGTGCAGAAAGCATAAGGCCCTAGCGTTCGCTTCAAATTCTCAACGATGTGCTTAGGATACCTGACGGGCGAGGCCAGTTCGCCCATTTCGCTACGCGGGTCTTGCCACCACTCGGTCGCGCAATGGCGCGATGGGTCGTATTCCATTGGGATCGAAAGGTGGACGTACCCAACGTCGTCTTTGAGCAGGGCAGCACTTACGTCTTCATCGTGAACCCTTTGGCCGATCAGGATGATAACATCTTCCTGCATGTCGTTGAGGCGGTTGGACATGCCCTCCCGCGCCCAGCGCACTGTCTCCGAGCGCACGGCATCGGACTCGCCCTCCTTAACACTGTGCAAATCATCATTGAGTACACGCGTGCCTCTTTCGCCCGTTCCGACTCCTCGAATTGACGATGAGAACTTCCATCCGGTGTGATTGTTGGTCGGTTTGATCTTTCCATCTTCGGTGAGGTGGAAAACATGGCCCCACATCTCCTGGAAGTCTCGCGTCATAACAATATCGCGGAAGCGTCCGTTGTCGCGCTCCGTCAAATGCGAGGCGTAGGCGAACGTCACATAGCGTTGCCAGGGTTGCCCCGCTGGGCCCCATTCCCAGGCGGGCCAGAAGACGTTGACGAGTAGGGACTTGGCCGCGCCTGGGCTGACGTTGATGCAGAGGCGCTTGATCTCACCGCGCGTGACGGCTTCTAGGTGAAGGCAGATTGCCTCCATCTGCATGTCGATTACGAGCGCGGTGTTGGGTTCTAGGATGTGCCAGAAGTAGTGCACGAAGTGGAGCAAGCCGCCGGGGCGCCCCTTTTCCCCTAGATCGGACTGACGTGCCCGCTCATCCCGCTTGTTCTTTTCCAGGATCGCTGCGGCGAGCCGTTCCTTCCGCGCTCTGTCCGAGAGACCTTCGAGGAGCATGGGCATGGTGGTAGGTGGCTGGCCTTTGTGTGCGCGCCCCTTGCTATCTTGATTTGCTGTGGATACGCAACGGGCCCGTCGCCAAGGCGCCAGAGTTGTGCTAACTGCGACGTGATTAAAACGCTCTGGGGGAAGCACACAGGATGGACTATCGACGCTCTGAAATGGTCTGCCCGATTCCCGTAGGCCGGTATCCTAGGAGGCAACCTGTGGCGACGAAAACCGCTGACCCACAAGTCAGGCCATCTGATTTCGACGGCGTGTTGAACCGGCTCAACCATATGTTCGCGTACATTGAGAAGCGATTAGACGACGGGCCAAGCAAGGAACATCTGCTGGACGAGGTCGTCAACATTTCGCGGCAGATAGATCGCGCCGCACAACGAGTTGGTCATCCCAATGGCAAACAGGACCAAGGTCTATAAGAGCCAGCGCAACCGCGTTTTCAAGCGGGACGGCATGCGCTGCCACTACTGCAAGCTCACGGTGAGCCGGGACGTAACGCAAGAGCATCCCCGACACGCTACGCTTGATCACATGACGCCAGTGGCGCGCGGCGGGTCCAACGCAGACGACAACCTCGTATGCGCCTGCCGCAGGTGCAACAACGTCAAAGGCAACATGCCGTATGATGCGTTTCTTTGGTACCGGCACATGGTTGTGCGCGGGGAGAACCCAGAGGACTTGCTGGCAGCGGTCGCGATTGTGTTTGGGGAAGTGTCGTCACGGCCTGGGGATTGCGTCGTGACAGAAGACATTGCGGTAGGGAGGCTTAAGTAGTGGCCGACGTTGTGAGAATCAGAACTACCCCACACGAAACACAAGCGGAGAAGATCACTCGTCTTGCGGCGCGATTAAATGTGCGCCCACACCCTTACAATTTCATCATCGCTTACGACGGCACGCACGGAGAAAAGTATTGCCTCGTGGACATCATGTTGGCGTTCTTGGACAAGGTTAACGCGCATGAGCAGGACAAGGAAAACCCGCCGCCGCAGGCGGCAACGAATGCGACACTCGATTTCGAAGCCCGGGGCGATCCAACGCCCAGCACACTGCGCGCTATCGGGAAGGACGGGGACGGCACATAGCAAGAAGATGAAAGCTAAGCAGCCTCTTTAACTAATCTCGCCCACAAATTGCGGTTTGTGCCAAGGCGTCACCGCGCCAGTTTCGCGCCCATCTCCAGCCACTTCGCGGCGCACTTGATCTCCGAAGGGCCGCCCACGAATACTGAGTACGGCATCTTGGCATAGACCGACGTTTTCAGCTTCATGTGGTACGCCCGCATGAGGACGTGGTCGTCCATGGGATAGGTGTCAAAGTTCACGTCTGGGAACTGCTTTGAGGCTGGGTGCGAGTGATACGCGCATTCGTAGTTGGCCTCGAACATGAGGGCGTCGGGATAGGATGCGTTGATAACGAACGCAGGCCGCGCGTTGGCGGCAGTGGCAAGGAGCACCAAGGCTAGGGCGACCCGTATCATCTTATCGGCACGATGTTGTTCTTCTCCGCAGCGACAGCCGCGTCACGTGCCGCCCAGAAAGCTTCCGTCTTGCGCTGACGGTCCACCCACGGCTCCCGCATAAAATCACAGATCATGTAAGCCATCGTGCGGACATCTTCGGCGGTGGCCGCGCTAGGGTTGCGCATAAGATTTTCGGCGACCAAGTGCACTTCATCATATGTAACGGCCATGAGTGTCTCTCCTATTCCACTGGCCCGTGCGGCTCGATGATCTCCCGCGTGGTTAGATGCCGCTCCGGGAGTTGCAGGTAGCGGACCATGTCCATGCAGGCGGCAGGCGTCTTGATCTGGGCGTCCTCCATAATTTCCCAAAGCAAGTGAGCCCTGCGCCAGCCGTTGGCGACGATCTGCATGCGGTCCGCCATGTCGATCACGGTCAGGTCGTTCATGCGCGCCCCTTGTGTTCGAATACCTCGTAGGTCAGCCCAGGGTAGTTGTTTCCCTTGGCCCAGACGATCACGGTCTTCCCCGTCGCGGTAAGACGAACCTTCTGCGCGGCTGGAGCCGATTCGCCTTTGCGCATCCCCCACTCCAGCAGATCGCAAGGCTCACCATTGAAATACCATTGCTGCGGCTTGGCTTGCGATGTGTCTACGGGGTTCCATTTAACCGACATATCAAACCTCAGTGTTTCGCGTCGCTGCCAGCTTGGATGTCGCCTAGGTTCTCCGCAAGGAACTTGTCTAGCTCCTCGTCCGATACGTCCGCGAAATCCCCAGGTTTTCCAACTTCCTTGCGTTCAATAAACATGCCCACTTCCTTGCCAAGCAGTTCAAGGGCCCGGTTCGCAACGTTGCCTTGGTATTTGTACTCGCCCGTTTCGTTGCCTTGCGTGTCATAAACTGGTTCGGCCGTCATGGCCCTCTGAACGTTCTCGATGAGCTTCTGGAGAACCCAAGCCCTTGATAAGGAAGTTGTCTCAATCGCGGTGACTTTGGCCACTTCTCGCAGTTCGTTTAATCGAGCTGAGATTTTAACGTCTTTTAACAAGCGGGTTGCGGCTGCAGACGCAACAGACACCGATTTTGCTTTATATCCAGCTGCTAGGTAGGCCTCGCCTTGACCTTTCCCTTTAACAAGTTCCTGCACGAATTTTTCGTGCTGTGCGTTCTCAAGAATTGGCATCAGGTCTTCTTATGCTTATAGCGGCCCCGGATCGTCGCGTTGAGGTACTTCCCCGCAGACTTGGCGTTGATCAGTCCCTCATAGTGGTCTTTGACCACGCCACCGTAGTTGTACGAGGAGCCGTTCCGAAATTTGACGGTGAGGGTCTGCGACCCTTCATCATAGTGGCAGGCTTCGAGATTGGATGAGGTGAGGGGGCGGAATTTCATCTCTTTGGTTGTCATGACGTGAGCACCGCTTTGACCATGGCGTGACGGGTGGGGCGAACCGTGGGGTGGGGAAGTTCCTCGCAGTCCTGGCCTTCGCGCAAGAGGTCATCGGCGGCGCACTCGTAGCCTCGGAGTGCATAGATCACGCTGGGGGGCGCGGCGCCGTATGCGTCGCCATCTGTGAGCTGGGCGAGGAGCGAGACCATGTTGAGATGGATGGTGCCGATCTCGTCCATCTGCTCGTTGGTCAACGATTGCTTGTTGCGGTAGCGGATGAAGCCGGCGGCCTTGAGGGCGCTATCGGCCCTTTCAATGATGGCGTCGACGTAGTATTCCATCTCGGGGGTGAGTTGCATCGACATGGCGGCGCTCTAGTGTGGAACGCCAGACAGCGGGGACTTGATACCTGATTTGCATGGGGCGCGAAAGCGGGGGGCTGGAAAGGCGAACCCCCCGCTGATGAGGCGAGGGGTTCTAGGGGCGCAGTTAGCAATCGAGAGGAGCCGCTGAGGTGCGGACAAGAGAGAGTATGCCAGTTGTCCCCTTGAAAAGGAAGTGGCGAGATGGGCACAGCGGGGGGATTCACGTATTGGAAAGGCAACCATTGTGGGGGCGCGATTGATGGGATGGCAACCGATTGAGACGGCGCCGAGGGGGCGCCCCCTATTCGACGAGAACGGCCCCTATGTTCTCTTGGGCTGGACCAACCGGCTCGACATGACGATTGCTCGCTTTGAACGGCGTCACTGGCGTGATGGATACGGGGGCGCCGTTTTAGAGCCCACGCACTGGATGCCGCTTCCCGAGCCCCCAATGTCAGCCGAAACCTGAGACGGGCGCGTGGGGGCGAATTTGGGGCTTGGCGGGGGTGTCTCGGGTGAAGGGCGGTTTTCGATTGCGCGGCGCCCATTGAAATTGCTCAAGAAACGCCTGAATTTTGGTTTTGGGGGTGCGTTTTGACGCCTTAGCACAAACAAGACTTTGTGCCCACGATTAGTATCGTTTGAGGTTATCAACAGGCCCTAGACTACGTCATTGACGCGAGCATTTTAAGCGTGCTATACGATCAGCTACAACACTCTGTAACGTACATTGGACGGTAAATCAAGGCCTATGGCAAAGCTGAAACTGCGTTCCGAAGCTCAAATGGCATCTCCGCTCTCAGCTAAAGAGCTGAAGGAATGGCGCGCGATACTAGGATGGACCCAGGGGCGCGCTGCGGATTGGCTCGGCGTCAAGAAGCGGTCTTACGAGAACTGGGAATCCGCGCATCGAAATCCTCAGTATCCGCTTGGGGTGCGGATGCGCATGCAATTGGCCGAACAGCGGTTTCTTTTGAAGGGGAAGGGAGCCAAGCCATGAGCGACGATGGCAAAGGCGGCGTCAGCTTTAGCTTCGACGTGCTCGGCTTCTGGGCTGTTCTGTTCATTCTGTTCTGGGCTCAGAGCGGCTGGTACCGGGTTGATTGTGCCATCGGCATCAAGCCTGCCTGCGAGCTGATCGCTTCGGAAAGCACTTACATCGTGAAGGCCCCCAAGCCATGACCACGTTCGACCGCCTTCAGGAGTACCTGATGCTGACCGTTGGCTCCTCTGAAGCCGAGGCGATCCTTCAACTAGCCGTCCAGCTTGTAGAGGAGGAGCGGGAGGCGTGCGCGAAGATTGCGGAGACGATGGATTACGGCGTGACTGACTTCGGCCCTGTGCCAGAAGTTCTGCCGACAAAAGGCGTGCATTTCTACGGCGTCACCACAATCAACAACCGCAACAAGGGAACACCTGATCGCATCGCCGCAGCCATCCGGTGCCGGGAGTAGGTCATGCGCGCTCACTGGTACATCCTTGATGGGCATACCCCGGTCGCGTCAGACCCCACGGCGTGGGCGATATGGTTCGAAGCCAATCAAGATACCCGCGTCGTCAGGCAAGAGAAAGTCAACGGCGCCGCCATCTCGACGGTCTTCCTTGGGATCGACCACAGCTACGGCGACGGGCCGCCCATCTTATTTGAAACGATGATCTTCGGCGGCGAGCACAACGACTATCAGGATCGCTGCTCAACCTGGAAGCAGGCCGAGGCGATGCATGAGACCGCTTGCGCGCTGGCGCGTGGCAACCCGAGCAACTGAGGGCAGCAGTCATGAACTGGTTCGGCAGAAGCTGTCTGATAGCAATAGGACTTGTTGCAGGCCTGTGCTCAAGCAAAGCCCAGGAATTCGAGATGGGCTACCGATTCTACTGGAACCGGCTAAGTGAGGATAACAATTTTACTGTCGCTGGGGCTACCTACAAGGACGGCAGCAACCCGGATTGCTCCGCAAGGACTGTGTGGCCAGATGGTTCAGATTTCTTTGTTTTTAAGGACCTCAAGGATCAAGAACTATATTTGCGTCTTAAGAATGTGAACTGGGAGCTTTCGGACAAACCTGGGACGACCGGCACTCTACGAATAAATTTTCGAGCCGGGGGTAGAGTTGCTGGTGGCGACTACACCTTCATAGTTATGAACAAAAACACCATAGCTGTGCCTGATATCGCCAACCAAGGACAATTCATGCAGAACTTTGCGTCATTTGCTTACATGCAATTCGTCATGCCTGGGAATATTCCGAATGCAGAAATCCCGCTGCGAAAGCCAAAGGAGACGATGGCGGCCCTTGCTGAGTGCGCCAGGAAGTTCAAGGCGGACCCTGAGCTCCTCAAACCCAAAAAGAGCCCTCCTGTGGATGACGTATTTCCATGGTGGGCAAAGCGCATTTGATGGAGGCGTGTAATGGAAATGGTGGAGAGAGTGGCAAAGGCAATCTTTGAATCGGATCATACTGACCGCCTCAAGGCATTAGGCGATGAGCCGTGGCTGAAGTGGGAGGAGTTGGCCCGGGGCATGCGTCGGCACTTTGAGTATGCCGCCCGCGCAGCGATAGAGGCCATGCGCGAGCCGACAGAGGAGATGATCAAGATGGGTTTGTATGACGAGAAAGGCTTCAATCGTCTTGGCGTTTGTACTGGCGATTTGACAAATGCCTACACCCGGATGATTTCCGCCGCACTCAAGGAGTAACGCGATGGGATGGTTCAACCGGCTTGTTGCCCGCAACGGCACGATAGGCCTTCGCATGATGCTCAAACGCATTCGGTTCGCTGAGGAAGCCGCAGAAGACTTTGCGCGGAAAGGCTACGCCGACCTAGCCGCTCAATGGCTGGAAAAGCGCGACCGTTTAGAGCGGGAGTTCCACGACATGAAGCAGCGCACTGACGAGCGCTTGGAGTCTGAGGTTCGCAAATGATTTCCGCCGCTCTCCAGCAAGAGGGGAAGGGAGAATGAAACGCGGCTACAAGGTCAGGCTCTATCCGAACAAGGCGCAGCGTGATGCGTTGGCCGTGACCTTCGGCTGCGTCCGCTGGATTTACAACGCGGGCCTCGAACTGTGCCAAACGCGGTTCAAGGAAACCGGCAAGCAGCCGATTTACCACGAACTTCAGAACGTATTTATGCCGCAGGCAAAGGCAGACCATCCGTGGCTAAAGGAAGCCAACTCACAATCGTTGCAAGTCAGTCTCCAGAACCTCGCTGCGGCGTTCGACGCATTCTTTGCCAAGGCCGCGCGCTATCCTCGGTTCAAGAGCAAGAGGAGCGTTCAAGCCGCCGCCTACTACAGCAGTACCTACGTGTCCGAGCGCCGAGACAATGGCTGGGGCAAGGTGCGCATCCCCAAGATTGGCCACATCCGAGCCCGGCTGCACCGAGAAGTGAAGGGGGCGGTGAAGCACATCACCGTTACGTTGGACCGTGCGGGCCGCTATTGGGCCGTCCTGCAAGTAGACGACGGCGTTGATGTTACGCCCGTGGCGCAGGCCGATACCGCACTCGGTATTGATCTCGGGCTGCGTCACTTCGCGACCCTGAGCACAGGCGAGAAGATCGACAACCCGCGCCATCTGCGCCGGGCCGAGAAGAACCTGAAACGCAAGTACCAACAGCACGCCCGCAAGAAAGCAGGCTCAAAGAACAAGGAAAAAGCACGTTTGAAATTGGCTCGCGCTCACGCGCGGATCGCGGATGCCCGGAAGGACTTCCTGCACAACTTGTCTCGACGATTGGTCAACGAGAACCAAGCGATCATCGTCGAGGACTTGAACAGGCGCGGCATGATGAAGAACCGTTCGCTGGCGAAATCAATTGCCGACGCGGGCTGGTTCGCCTTTGCAGCCATGCTGGCTTACAAGGCGACCGCGGATGGGAAACCATTCGTAAAGGTTGGCCGCAAGTTCCCATCCACTCGGACCTGCCATGACTGCAAGCATGTTCGGGACGCACTCCCGATGGGCGACAAGGAATGGAACTGCCCAGCATGCGGTACAGTCCACGACCGCGATCTGAACGCGGCGTTGAATATCCGAGATGAAGGACTGAGACTAATGGCGGAGGTGTGCCCCGCTACTGCCTCTGGACGGCGTGGAAGACGTTGGGCGCCATCGCGCCTAGCGCAGCGCCGGTTGAAAGAGGAAAAAGATAGGATCGGTGGCTCCGGCCATTGATACTAATCTTGGGCACAATTCGTGCTTTGTGCTAAGGCGTCATTAAATATAACCCAACCCCGCTTAACTGGAGCGACCCAATGTCGAAAGAACTCACCAAGCAAGAACTTGTGCGCCTATCGTGGCTCACGGAACTCCGCAGGCAGGGGGATAGGCAGTGCCAGGGCTATTACGAGCTAGGACAAACTGTCTGCGCTCTTGGCCTACTCGCCGAAATCGCAAACTGCGTCCCGGACCAGATGGATGATGATGGGGATGGTTGCATTGCTGCGGTCGGGGGCCTTGCAGGCCTCACCGCGATGCAGTCAGATTACGTCGTAGCCATGAACGACGGCGACGTTTCGATTACAAGCGGCGTTAGACTTCATCACCACACATTCTCAGAGATCGCCGACGTTGTGGAGGGCTGGTTCCGAAAGGACGCGGCATGAACCCTCAGTGTGTCATAGGCTACGGCCTGGGGATCGCGTTCTCCTTGGGGATATGGTGGCTCGCGTATCGTTTGGTTGTTGGAGGGTAAGGAATGGTTCGCATGGAAACGTGGCGCGAAATACTCGTAGGGCCTCGTTGGGCGAAACTGCCAAGCTTCATCCGTGACGAGTGCTTTCGGCGTGGCCTAGACCTGACCATTGACGTTGAGAAGGGTTGGATACGCGAAAGCGCGCGCATAGAAGTGAAGGGCGATAAGGCCAACCTTGATGGCTTCAAGTCTGACCTTTACGCCGCGATGGATAATTACAACCGGAAGCTTTCTGGGGAAGGCACCTAACGGCCACTTGCAAGCGGGGATGTATCAGCGTGAGAGTAGTTGAGAGAGTTGACCCCGACATTGAGGCGTACCAGTTCGCACGGACACGGTTAGAACAATGCCGGGCCGCTGCGAGGGTCGCACTCCATGACCTAGAGCGGGCGCAGATCGCCTACAAAGCCGCTGAGTGGCGGATGGCAGAGCGTTGGTGGCCGTCGAGGCGCGTAAGGCAGTAGAGAGAGGAAGAAGGAAACGAGATGACAACTTGGCAGCCGAGCGAAGGTTTGAAGCGCGCAGACGCGGTGGTAGCGGAGATTGAACAGGCGATGGAGGCGTGCGGGGTTGTGCCGCCTGATGGCAAGCCAATGCGCGCGGTGCTAGGTCACCGTCTGACAGAGATCGTCGCCAAGGCGATTGACGACGCCCGTGGCGCGAAGGATGTGCCCCGGCACGTGACGATCACATCGGTTGACCCGAAGACCCCGGACGGCACCGTATTCTCGAACGGCCACGTGAAGAATGGGGCCATCACCATCACGCCAACGCCCGGCCTTCCAGATGGCGCAACGGTTACAATCGCCAACGGCCCACACGCCGGCACTCATACCTTCTCGACGGTATCAGCTGACACCCCCGTTAAGAGGCGCGGCCGCCCCAAGGGCTCTAAGAAAAAGGCGAAGCCTGCGAAGGGCGACAAGGCCCCAGAGGCACCGCCAGCGGCGGAATGAAGTCACCATAAGTTTTGGACCCTGATTTGATCACAGGGCAGCCGTGCCGGCCGGTTGTTAAATCCAAAGAGACGCTGCTTGGGCCTTATAAACCCAAGAAGCGAAAGCCGGCACAATTCCTTACCGCAACTACCTTGTTGTGCTAAGGCGTCAGAGCCCCATACCCTTCAAGCTGCTCTTGTTCACCTTATCTGTCACACGTGTGTACTCCGATATCATACCCGGTGACTTGTGCCCCGATGACATCTGTATCTGATGCGTCGGTACCCCGTTCTCTGCTGCCGTGGTGATGTGCCCGACCCTCAAGGAATGCCCGGAGACCTTGGCCACTTGGTTGGCGATCTTCTCAAGCTCCTCGGGGCGGGGCTTCTTCTTCCCCGTCTGCTTCATCTTCAAGCGCTTGTAGTGCTTCTTGATCAGTACCGCGACCTGCTTCCCGTCCATCCTATCGGCGAGCTGGTCTTTCACCCGCTTGGCGCGTTCGGGCAGGCGTCCGGTTTCTTCCTTGCAGGCCTCAATGGCATCGGCGAGTTCGGAGAATGCGCCCGTGAGCCCGCGCACCTGCCACCGCTGGGAGCCTTTGTTCCAATAGATGCCCTTGTAACCGGATTGCTGGTTTTCCGAATAGCCGCCCGTGTTCATGCCTCGGAAGATGGGTTCCCCCTTCTTGATATCAGCTAAGTCGATCCAGTTCTTGATCACGTCGCAGAGCAAGCGGGCGTGGATCTTGGGGATCACGTATTCCTCGGCGTCGCCCCCTTGGTTGGTCTTGGAGACCGCGAGACGGATAATGACCCCCTTGGTCTCGTCAATGCTGAGGGTACCCCGGCCGGTGGTGCGCTCCTCGTAGTCCAGGGTTACAACCTCGCTGCGGCGCCGGCAGGCCCCGAACCCCACGGCAAGGATAGCCGCGTCGCGGGCTTCGCGTGGGTTGTCCTGGCGGCAGGCTAGGATCATGTCTTTCAGATCGTCGGCCGTGATGGGGTTCACCCGGTTGGATTTGGCCGATTGCCCGAGGGTGCGCCGGATGCCGTCCATGATCTGGGCGAGTGCGGGGTTCTCCATGTCCAGCTTCTGCCCGGCCGTCTTGTGCTTGTTCTTGATCGCGGAGATTGTCGTCTGCACGTAGCTGTTGGAAACCTTGTGCCCTTCGGCCCATCGGGTTCCGCGTTTGCCGGCGTTCTGCTTCCCGTCCGCTAGCCAAGTCAGATACAGCGCTAGAACTGCGGCGCTCGCGGGCATGGGGGCTTCGTCATTATCCCGGCACCAGTCCGAGAACTGCGCCCAGCATTTGGCATACTCGACCTGCGTGCGCTCGCTCAGGGCGTTGGCGGCGTAGGTCCGGGCCTTGTCCTGGAGGTCTTGGTAGTTTGCGAGCTGCGTTCCCTTCTTGGGGACGACTAGGGCCGTGCTTTCTGACTTGCGCATTAGGTTTCCAAGGGTTGATGAAACGCGGCACAACTAAATGATTGGATAAGGACGGCGTATCCACACAGGATGACGGCGCCATCGAAGCGCCGGTCGGCCAAACAACCAGATGCTTCTGCGCCAGTATTGGACACGGGGATTGCGAAAACAGTACCCGTGATAGTAGCCCGCCATCAAACCGAACAAAATAAACCCGCTTGGGGTTTGCCATCCAAAAAACCCTTCGCCCCTGTTGGGATGCCGATAGACACGACGCGGCATTACCCACCAAAGCCGCTGGCCCAATCTTGTAAGGTGATCAGGAGGAACCTGCATTTACCGCCTCATCTCCCAGTATGCCGCCCACGCCAGCCAGATTTCGCTTTCCTCATCTACCTTCCCTTCCGGGTACAGCAGTAAACTCAACTTCCCGTCCTCGAACTTGATGGATACCGCCTCCCAGTCCCGTTCCGGTATCAAGGCCAACTGCTCTTGCATCATGGCGATGAAATCCGTGAGGGGGTGCTCGAACTCCACGTCCCATGATTTTAGGGTTAGGACGCGGGGCAACGGAGGCCTCCTTTTATTCAGCGCCCATCGCCGCAAATCGTGCAGCGGCAACGCGCATCTTCTCTTTCCGCGCGGCCTCGTCTTCCGGGCTCAGCTTGAATAGAATCGGGCGCAAGTTGTATTCGCCGTCCGTCCAGCCGCCATCCGGCCACTCGCCGTAGTATCGGCATGGATGCTGGCCGGTGCTTCCCGCCTCGATTGCAAGCATGGGCGTTCCGTCCTTGGGGCAATAAATCGCCTCGCGCCATCCTAGCTCTTTTAGGCGCGTGAACGCTTCCATGAGATGGAGAAGCGCCGCCGTCTCGTCAGGCATGTCGACCAGCCGCTTAGCCTTGGCGGCATCACAGGCCGCCATCAACTCGTCTGCCTCGTGACGGAGCAACGGAACGTGCGATCCGTCGTACAGCGTCTTGTGCCCAACCACGTCATCGGGCTTCATGGCGTCGGCTCCTTGTAGAGCAGCGCGCGCACGGCGCAGTCCTTCGCCTCAAGCAGTTTGCGAAGCCCGGCCGTGCGCTCTGCGTTCGAAGGCAGCGTGTCGACGATCTGCTGCGCGAGATCGCCAAATGGCTTGCTTACCGCTTGCAAGTGCGGCGGCAGGTGCGAGTAAGCGAAGAACTGCATCATTCGGTCTGTCATCTCAAAGTCTCCTTCATTCTTGGCTTATGATCTGGCGCGCTACCCAATCACGCATGCGCTGCCACCGTTGTTCGGGTGTTTCCTGGTAGTCGCCACCCTCGTCATTCCAGTAGACGATTTCCCGTGCGAGCGGCGAAGCGATGTCGAATGCTGCGGCCACGCCCTCGGGCTCGTCCGGGTCAAGGTCGCTCATGTCAAGCCCGCGAACCCGACCAAGTGCACCAAGAGCGCACACGTCCCCTTCGCGATATGCGGGAGGACGATTGTCGACGTAGTGCTCTCGGTAGCGCCCAGCGGCAGCTGGGTCGTTAAACAGCTTCACCCAAGACTGGGCATGCTTCTCATCAGAGACCGCCGAGATTTCTAGCGTGTCGGCCACAAGACGTTTCTCTGGCATGGCGTCCAGAGCGGCGAGCAAATCCCGCAACAGCTTTTGACCGCGCTTCCCTCGCGTTGCGGAACGCACCTGAGCGCGCCATCGTCCGTGGGCCAGAGTGTCCTCAATGTCATCGCAGTAACCGGCGCGGCTCATCTGGCCCCCTATGCCTTCGGCTTGCGCCTGCGCGCGGCCGTGTTCTTTTCCATCCGAAAAGCTTGAACCTCTACTCGGCCATTCCTCACGCGTGGTTTAACCAGGTGCACAAGTCGGCAATCGCAGCAGGCAATCAAATGCCCCTTGCGCGACCAGTGCACCCACTCGCCGTCTGTGCGCTGCGTGTAGCCTGACTTGGCGCGCATCTCGGTATCCTCAGTTGAACAGGTCAACCTTGCTAATTTCAAACTCGTGTTGAGTGAGTTTGACGCATCGCAACCGATGTCTCCAATCCCGCCGCGAAGGCACCCACGGGTTTGGAATCATCGGGCAACCCTTAACGCAAGGGTCCCACTCCTCAATCAACCGAACGACGCGATCTGGACAAGAGAACGCGGTGCGGTATAGCAACCCTGGAGGTCTACCAATCATATGCCACCTTAGCACAAAGGCCAATTTGTGCCCGAGATTAGTAAATGCGTTCGCGGCATGTGGCAAGGTCTTCAATCTTTGAACGGGTCAAATTCCTTCTCGCCTGCCATCACCACCACAAACGGCTTTAGCCTGTGAATAACTCGCGTGGAGGCCGCATGATGCTTTAGTACTTCGTTGAGACGGCGGTATGCCATTGGGCTCTCATCAAGGTCGGCCCCGATCAAGGTCACGCCGCGCCCTTGCAGCCAAGCATCCATCTCAGCACGCGCGAACCTGCGTTTTGCTTCTTTTCTGCCGAATACGCGGCCTGCGCCGTGCACCGTTGAATACAGAGCACCCTTTGCTTCTGTGCTCTCAACGCCTTCCAAAATCACGGCATCATCTCCCATGGAACCGCCGACGAACCCGCGCTGTCCGGGGAATGCTGGTGTTGCCCCCTTGCGAACGACCCACAGTGTCTTGCCGTCGTGCTCCTCACGCCAAGCGTAGTTGTGGTGATTGTGGACGCTGTCCGTAACCGTGCCCCCGATCATCTTACGGACGCGCTCAACTACCCACTCGCGTCCCGCGTAAGCGTAGCGACCGGCTAGTTCCATCGCCGCCAGATAGCGCGCGCCTAGTTCGCTATCCTCGTCCACGACTGACGGCGGCACGTTCATGCCGTCCTTGCCGCCTGCCAACTTGAGATATTTGGTTGCGCTCGTGTGCCCGAGGCCACGGCTACCAAAGTGCACCCCGATCCAGACAAAGCCCTCCTCATCTTCCATGAGGTCTACATAGTGGTTGCCTGAGCCTACCGTGCCCAGCTGTCCCATAGCCTTCTGGCGGTAGTCCTCCATGCCAGATGTTTTCCACGCCTCGACATCGTCAAACAGTTCGTGCTGTACGCGTTCGTCGTTCACGCGCCCGACGCCGAAGGAAATTGTTTTGGCGATGTCCTGCGCGAGAGGAAGGACCCTGTTCTGAATGTCTGCAAACTTGACATCCAAACGGGCCGCCATGTTACCGCAACCGATGTCAAAACCCACGCCACTGATACTGATCTGCTTTTCGTAGGCGATGACCCCGCCGACAGGTTGGGCATAACCAAGATGCCCATCGGCACAGATGACACCCGCCACGGCATTGCCGACCTGCATGCAGTTGCGCATCTGCGCGATTGTTCCTTCCTCGTGCTGGCCGAGCACTAGCAAGGGACTGTTTTGATAGTCCGGGGCTTGCGGCTTGAGTATCGCCGCAAGCGATGCGGCTTCGCTTGCCAGATGCTCGTCGCGGGCAGCTTGCCGGAACTGGCACCACACGGGCATTGGGCGCAGTCCTGGGCGCTCAACCTTGTCGTCTGGATTGAGGCCGGCCTCTACCGCAAGTTCGCGCGCACGTGCTTGGTATGGGTCGGAACGGCTCATTGTTGAGTTATCCTTGTCCTAATATTGGTGAGGCATGGCTTAGCAGGAAATTGGCGCGCTCTGCAGGACTCGAACCCGCAACCTTGTGGATAGAAGCCACTTGCTCTGTCCAGTTGAGCTAAGAGCGCTGGAGCACACCGCAGGGATCGAACCTGCAACCTCGGGGTTCGGTCCCCCGCGCTCTATCCATTGAGCTAGGTGTGCGAAAATGGTCAGCCAGGCAGGATTTGAACCTGCGATCTCCTGATTCCAAGTCAGGCAGGAACGACCAGACTTCCCTACTGGCTGAAAGGTGGAGCGCACGGCAGGACTCGAACCTGCAATCTTCGGTTCCGTAGACCGACGCCTTGTCCATTGGGCCACGTGCGCAAAGTGGTGCTGGTTGTAGGATTTGAACCCACGGCCTCCGGTTTACAAAACCATTGCTCTACCACTGAGCTACAAGGGCAAGATTGGATTCCGATTGCATCGTGAGTGATGCCGATACTGCCACCGCTCGGAAAAACACGGATCGAGCCAAACCCGTACATGCGCAATTACTCACGCTGCATTAATTGCATTAATTGCACGGGATTAGCCTATCAGCAAGCCTCACGCGTGCACGTGCGCGAGTTTTCCACAAGAAAAATAATTTGGCATTCTCTCACTTTCTTGTTGATGATAGCGAATAAACCGCTATTATATACATATCAACACGGGGCAACGCCCCACTCTAACGGAGACAAAAGATGGCTAAACTGCTCAACACCGATAATTTCAGCGAAAATTACTCGGTAACGCTTGTTGCTCGCATACCCGGTGAGCTTAATTGGGTTCTTGTCGCTTATGAGGTCGCCCCTCAGTTTAGCTGGCAGACGGAATCCACATGGACTTGGTATATCGCCAACGATAGCCGCACCGGAAATTATACGCGCAATGGCACAATGGATTGCGGCAGCGCCGCTACCCTTGCTGATGTGCAAGCAAAAGCCCTTAATGGCGGTTATATTTTGGTAGCATGATTTCGATCCGCCCCGGTTGCAACAGCCGGGGCTATCAAACCGGAGATGCAAATGTCACGGATCAAAATTAACCGCGCCCAAAAGCTCTCAAAAATAGGCGACTTACCGCAATCATTTGCCGCCATGTTGGCCTATGTGCCAGATGCCGCTATTGTCTGCATGACTAGCGCCGCGCTGGCTCAGATGATTGATGCTCTATGGTCCGCTTGCCAAAATAGCAAAATAATCGCCAATCAGGAGGCATTAGCCGAGGGTGCAATCTGGGACGCTAAAAACCAGAAACATCGAGAAATATCCATGCACTAAAGCAAAGAGGGCGGAGCTTTTAGCCCCACCCTCAACGACACATTGAGTGTCACATAGTATATTTTACAAGTTTCGATCCAGCAGCCCCACCGGAGAGGCCGACACGTCAACGCCATGCCGCTGACGTGACAAGACTAGCAAACTGCAAGGACAAGTCAATGACCCCCGATGCCATTCGCCAAGCGCGTGCAACCCTCGCAGAAATGTGGGGGTTGCCTAAACCAGTCCCCGCCGCAACGCTTGGACGGATCATCGGGCTAACAACCAAAAACCCGGGTCAACGTGTGCTCGATTGGGAGCGAGGCGAGCCAATTTCAGGCCCCGCCCGCTTTGCCATCCAAGCGCTTTTGGATGGGTATAAGCCAAAATCGCTTGATGCTATTTTGAAAAATACCCATTCATGAACTTGAGCGCCGCGACAATATCCAGCCAGTTGATATGCCCGCCAATTGATTTGTGGCTGACCAAAACATCATTCAACACGTCAACCTTATGCCCGTGAATGATGAGCGCATCACGGAGCGAACTGTAAGCCTTAACAGCCTTTTGGTCACGCTCTTCCATGCCTTCAATTGACACAAGAGACTTGCCGTGTACGGCTGAAAAATCAATGGCCTTTGCATCACGCATAGGGCAACCAATAGCGTGGGCATAATCACTCACAATCCTGACGTATGACACGCCAGCATCGAAGTCGCGAAGGCCGATTGAGCCTTCCTTGACCATCTGCCCAACCTGCGTTCCCCAGAGCGGATCAATCAAGGCTTGGCGGATAAGAACGAACTCTCTCCGCCCCGTACTCATCTCTGCCCGGTTTTGACCTGCACGTGATGGCTGGCCGTTTGGTTGACGTGCGATGTTTTGGAGTCGGTTACGTCCGGCCATTCAAATTGCCTTTC
>OFQY01000255.1_pt1 | contig 22636 bp, 32 predicted proteins | sample 1542991 | NCBI WGS metagenome assembly OFQY01 (sample SAMN07774224, study PRJEB24372) | wastewater metagenome | isolation source: Exp Tend VB 10WW | collected 2016-02 | reverse complement strand
TATTTGTTTTTTTATTGTTGCTGTGCCAATGAGTGTAGTAACAATAAGCAATTGGAATGAGATTATGAAAAACCCAATGGCAGTTTTTTGCACTGCAATTAATTGCGTATCACTCTTGGTAGTGATATTAATTGGAATTTTCTTCTTAATTCCAAAGCTTAAAAAAGCAAATTAAATCCAATTCAATGAAAAATGCGGCCTCTATGAGACGCATTTTTTCTTTGCCTATTTGTCTAAAATCATACTGAAATCAAAGACAAAATTAGTTACGAATATGAGTATATAAAGTACTATAAATATTGCTGGAATATTTTTCTCAATCGAAGAGAGAGGTCTATATCTTTTCATGTCCTTTCCCCTACCTAGGAGTTCCCACTCTGTTTCAAAAAGGCTTGCCGGGAGCTTTGTCTCGAGTCTATGTATGACTTTAAATTTAGCTTGGTTTAATTGTTTATATGAGAGTATAAGTCTGTACCAGCAAAAACATATCCCCATCCCCACAAAGGGTGCAACTAAGAATATTACAGATTCATTATGACTTATGCTTTTGGTTTCAAGGTAGCCAAGCATTCCAATGATAGCTGTATTGAGACCAAGGAAGAATTCGTTGGATTTTTGCCTACGGTCACTTAGACTATTGAACACATGGATGTAGATACGGTATTGCTCTAAGTAGTGATCAATATATTTTTCCTTATGATTCTCTTTGTGCTCCGTATTTTTTAGTAAAAGTAAATTGTCGATTTGGTTTTGGTCCATAATCTTCTATACCTTTAATGTTATATATTCATAATATCCTTCTGTGTGGTGAATGTCAAAATATAAAAACCGCATTACTGCGGTTTTTATATTGATAGAATTTGATTTGCTTATGAAAGATGTTTTGAGACAAGCTTTGTCATTTCGAACATATTTACTACCGCTTTACCACCGAAGACTTTTTTTAGATTCTCATCGGCAACGATGTTTCTCTTTGCTTTTGGATCTTGAAGGTTATTCTTCTTTATGTATACCCATAAAGCTTTTACAACTTCTGAACGTGGCATAGGGCCCTTGCCTACTACAGCTGCTAACTCAGCACTGATAGTCATTGGCTTCATAAATGCGGATGTTTTTGTTGCTGGCATAATTTTTTGCTCTCTTTTAGAGCGTTAAAGTGTTTACTAGTAATCCCTGTATTATACCATAATTAGGGTTATTTTTGTAAAGGGTTCCCCTTCTTTCTCCCAGAGAAGAAATATAAGGATGTGATAAGGAGAAGTGAGTAGTTGATTATCATATACCATTTATTTGCCCAAGATATTCCATATAGGAATCTAAAGTCAGATATTGGGAATAAGAATGGTGTTGGGTAGAAAGCTGCAGCATGGGATGGTATATCGATCAATATATGCAGTAACCAGCCTAATAGCTCAAGCCTAGGCCTTTTTGAAAGTACCCAGACTAATATAAAGACTAGGGCCCAGATAACAATACTATGGCTAAATTGGTATAGGTAGCTTGCAATATCAAATCCACCAGCAAGTGCGTGATGATTGCGCATAGCACTCAATGATTGGCCTTTAAATATTGAGCCAAATATAGCTATACAAAAAGGTATTGTAAAAGCAAATAAATCTGGGAAAACACCAAAAAATGTTACCCACTTAAGGCTTATAACTCTCTTTTTCTTTTTTTCTAATTTCTTATTTAAACCTCTGGCTCCATAATTAGCCCAGAGCATGTGCGCAAGTATATCCATCTTTTTATTCTATCATTATTTCTAAATTAGGTATAAAAAAAGCCCCTGATGGGGTTTCCTTTATGAGACTCACAAGCGCTATCAATATTGCTATTGAAGATAATCACTTACGATCATATCCGTCATACTTACGAGACTCACTACACATAGTACTCCTATTTAAAATTAAAGATAGTAAGTTATCCACAGTTTCTCTTTATGATACAAATAACTAAATTTGTCAAAATAATATAAAAAATGGCTTCCCGTAAGTATATATACGGGAAGCCTAAGAGACTTTATTCACGGGTAGTTTTTTGGGTTTCCAGTTGCTCAAGCAGTTTTGCCATTGACTTAGCAAAGGAATTGTCGGGTTTTTTAACATTTTGGGAATAGAAATACTGTTTATGGCCACTCTCTTTGCTTTGAGTGAAAGCATAGAAAGCTAACCCCCCTCGTTCTTTTTAGTGTATTAAACAAGATATTCCCTACTGGAAGTAAGGATAAATTGATCTTGTTTTTACCGAAGTAAACTTCGGCATTTATACAAGGATCTACTTGGAGCATATCCGGATGTTGGGCGATACTCTGATTGGACTCTTGATCCAAAGGGCATACGAAAATCTGAGGTTTGAATGCATTTTTCATGACTGATATATTTAATTGTTTTAGGTTCTTCTTTACTTTCTATAACATTATATATTATTAGTCAATAAAAAATAACCTCTAGGAGTTACCATAAAGAGGGTTAATTTTCCTCCATTGTTTGAGCACTATTTTTCTCAAGCAATGCTTTTACATCTTTGGCTTGTTGTACGGCATTCAAATCTTGCTCAATTATACTCTTACTTCCCTTTTTGCCATTAAACAAATCCGTTCGGAACATTATAAATATTATCACTGTAACTGTGATAAGTATCATCAGTATTCCAATAAATCCTCCAGTTGAATTTTTATTTTTCATAAAGTTAATTATAATACTTTAAATTTTATTTTAACATTATCCCCTTCAAAGATACCTTCATTTTGTCGGACTATTTTTTTGATTGCTAGGAGATAGGATTGGGATAGCTTGTGTGGGAAAAGAGCATTGTCCCAAGTGGTTTTGCCTACAGTTGTGCGGATCTTTATCATACCCTTACCGTATTTGTTGCGGATCTCCTCTGACATCTTTTTATCTAGAGTTACAAAATGCCAAGGCCCATCTCCTGGCCATTTCCAAACTTTGGCTTTTAATTTATACTCTCTCTTCATGGATAGATAAAAGTTTAGAAGGGCTGTGGTGGCCATTAATAATCCTAATATGGGATTTAGGGAGTTTGAAATGACTTGCGATTAGTTCTATTGTACGATTATTTGCAAGGTTGCGCTCGGCTTTCTCTCTGACTGAGATTTCAAAATGGTTATCGCTCTTTTGATCGAGTTCTTCTTTTTTGCTCCCAGCATTTACTTTCACATGAACAAACATGTTAGATAGAAGATATTGTTTTTATTTCTGTATCAGTTTTAGTAAACATAAATGATAGTGCAAGTGATGCAATCACTAAACCTAAATCACGTACACCTGTAGCAGTAAAGCCAAAATCAAACGCGATAACTAATAAGTGGAGCCCAAGTATAAATGAAGTAATTCGCACAAAAAAGCCCATTGCAAGGAGTGTAGCCATAACCACCTCAAATATCCCATTTGCCATCACAATTATAGCTGGTGGAAGGTGCAGGAAGCTTACAGCCCAATCTGGTACTATACTTACCCATCTGAGGCTATCCATCAATTGGGAGAATCCAAACCAAAGGAATACCCCTGCAAGTCCTAGTCGTAATAAATGGAGACCGAATTCTTGTCTTGTTAGATTTATTTTCATATTAATTTCCTAGTGTACCTATTTTAAATCCTGCAAGCATTCTAGCTGGTTTGCCACTACCGCCATGCTGGCCATTGTATCCATCTGAGCCATCTACTCCACACATGGAAAGTATAGCCTGCTCACCTCCCGGGTGGTTTGGAATCCAACTTGTAAGGTCGTATACACCACCGTTTACTGCAGACCAACAACTTGATCTCCCGCTATGCTTTGCAATAGTCGCAAGAGTTATACTGCTACTCGGAGTTGTTGTTGTGGTAGGTTTTGGAGTTACTACTGGAGTGCTAACAGTACCACCACCCTCTTCCTCGTCATCGTCGTCATCAAACCAAGATTTTTTAACAGATGTTGTCGGAATAGTGCTTTTCACTGGTAATTGATTTTGTGCGTCATTTGTATTGTTGTTTAGAGTAGATCCACTATTTGTAATATCTTCAGAAGGCAATACAACTGGTTCTTTTGTTTTATATACTAGTGTCCCAACACCAGCTACCAAAACTAGGCCTATAATGATTGAAATTAATTTTGTTTTCATAACAAATACATTATAACTATTTTTCTATAAAATAGCACCTTCTTTTTTTATATTTTTCACTTGGTCCACCACGATTGTACTCTCCTATTACCCCATCGCTTCGGATTACTCTATGGCATGGTACATTTGGCCTATAATTCGCCTTCATTATCGAGCCGACAGCACGAGCAGCACCTGGGCTACCTGCACGAGTGGCGACTTCTTTATAGGTCATGGTTTTACCTTTTTTAATACTAGATACAATATTTAAAACTCTTTCTGTAAACAAACTGAGTCCCGTCTCTTTTTTCATATTAATATTTTCTTATGACAGCTTTTACAACTGCATTTATGTGGAGGTATTGTTTAGGATGGATTGGCTTGAAGTCTTTATTGGCTGGTTCAAGCCAAACCTTGTCACCATCTTTTTTAAAATATTTCATAGTGAATTCTCCGTCAACATTGGCGATGACAATGTCGCCATCACGAGCTCTGTCTGTCTTTTCAACTAGCACCATGTCGCCATCGGCTATATGAGCATCTATCATAGAGTTGCCATCTACTTCAAGCATAAAAGTATTTTCTTTTTTGCCAACTAAATAATTATCTAGATTTACTACTTCTTTCATTTCCTCTTCAACATCTACGGGAAAACCTGCAGTAACAGAACCAAGGAGAGGTATATTGTCAAAAGAACCACTTGGAATAAGCCTACCAAGGTGGTCTTTGGTTGCAATACCAGCATCAATAAATTTATCTACAAGTCGAGCGACGGCATTCTTGGATTTAAACCCAAAGAGACTCATCATCTCTGTATATGTAGGCATGCGCTTCTCGCGCTCGTAGAAAGATTGGAGTTTAGCTTTGTAATCGTTTTGCATATATTAAAAGAATATCATGAATTGAGGCACTGCGGTTAGGAATTTACTAAAGATACTTTTGCGTGAATGCTGGAGCATTTTTTTTTGAAGGATCTTGTGATCACGAGATTCACGCTTGTATTCGACACCTTGGAGAATCTTCATATCGATTCTCTTATTTAGAGCTTGTAGCTCTCTCTCTATTATCTTGATGTATTGTTCTCTATTCATATATTTACTAATAAATTACTACTAATTACTTATATAAATAGTATATGTGAACGAGCGTTCACAGTCAAGAAAAAACCTGTGGATAACTAGAAAATAAAAAGCCCTCTCATCTCTAAGGGGCTTTTTATTTAAATTATAAACCAGTTTTAATGGTAGGTATCGTATATATCATAAGAGTTACTTTAGATTGACCATTAGCACTAGTTATACCTATGTTGATATTTCTCTGATCTTTTTTAGCAGAAAGCACAGTCATACCCCCTACCTGGCTACCCGTAATTGCTTTACCAGGGAGTGTAGATGTCCAACCTGAAGATGTTAGTCCATTTTTATAAAAATCAAGAATAGCTTGTACACTATCTGAAGTATCAAATATTACTTGCATTCCTTCTACACCAGCTTGGGCGCTCGTTTCACCAGCTGTAGTGATAGTGGCGTTAGAATATACTGGCACATCTTTTGGCCAATTTTCTGGTAATTTGTTTTGGTTGATGGTTGTTGTTCCATAATCACTTTTAATAGTCGTAGAGCCGTCCATTTTTTTATCTACATCTACATTCATACCGTTGATATTCATACTACGTGATCCAAATGATCCTCGCATTAAGAAAGCAATGATAATGATTAATAATATACCAATGATAATGTAGAGCATTTTATTTCCACCACCACTTTTTTGATTTATTGGATCCATATAATTAATTGAATTATAAAATATTAATACCTTAATAGTACTTTGTGTTTAATGGGGTGTCAATTGTAATATTTATCTACCAGCTAAACGGAGTTTGATTCCTTTCTTACATCTATACCATTTCCATTTTAGATTGCACCAAATATTACAATAAGCTTCGCCATATGGAGGGTGTTCTTCGGCGTTTGTCTTTAAACAATCAATGCAGCAAATAAAATGTTCATGACACATGAGGTTGGCACAGTTTACATAATGTTCACTAGGGCTTTCACATTTACTACAGTGGCCGATGATTTCGTGTACATTGGGATCATCAAAATTCATAACTATACGCTTATCGAAAACATAAAGAGAACCTTTAAAATCTTTACTAGGGTATTTTTCCATGTAGCTGACTATGCCACCGTCGAGTTGATATACATCCTTGAATCCTTCTCGTACAAGTAACCCAGAAGCTTTTTCACATCTTACACCACCAGTGCACACTGTTAGTACTGTAGTGTCTTTTAAGTCTTCAATCTTTTTTATATTTTGTTTTAGATCACGAAAGTTGTTTAAATCTGGAAAAACTGTACCTTCGAATTTTCCCACACGAAGTTCATAATCATTTCTCATATCTACAATATGAAATTTCTTGCCTTCTTCGTACCATTTACGAAGTTCTTCTGGTTTTAAATGCGTACCAGTTATCTGGTTTGGGTCGATATCGGCCTCATCGCCTAGATGTAATGACACAATTTCTTTACGAACTTTTATAGAAAGCCTTGGGAAAGCAGTACCATCATTTGTTCCATTACTAACCTTCCAATGTATGTCGAAAAAGCGAGGATCAGATTTCATAATCTTCATGTATTCATCACAGGCTTCCTTAGTACCTTCAAAAGTGCCGTTTATACCCTCATGAGCAATAATCATACGACCTTTCATGTCTAGTCGTTTTACAAGCTCAAATTGGGTATCACGCTCAGCCTTAGGGTTGTCTATATGTACATATTTGTAGAAAAGTATTACTTGGTATTTTGACTCCATAGGTAATAATATAGCTTATTTTTAGTAACTTTTTTAGTTGACAGACAGAGAAATTATGATATAGTTTGTTTAAATTCTGTTAGGGTTAAAAAATATCGAAGTGCTTAAAAATTGAGCTTTCCGATATTTTTTAACTCCCATAAAATCATTACCATGAAGAAGAAAATAGTAATATTTTTCAGAAAGTTATTTCTATGTATCTTGAGTTTACTTTTACCCTTTGGTTGGGTATATGTAATTTTTATAATGGTTGATGAAGATCCCAGGCATACCTTAATTGGAATCTTCGCTATCATTTTTCTACAGATTCTTGCAACAATGACGGTTTACAAAGATAAAGATTTCCTGTTTCGTAAAATTGTTTACAAATCAGGAGTAATATCAATAGTATCTCTGTTGTTGGGATTGGCCCATGTAATAAAAAACCCAGACCTTTTTGAGTTATTTGTTTGGATAAGAGTTGGTAGTACTATTTGGTTTTATCTTGTATTCCTGTTAACCGCTTTTGACGGTTTCTATGAATACATAAAACCAAGAAGATGGGTTAATAAAATTATTTAAAAACGTGGGACTGCACATCCCCCGTTTTTTTATTTCCTATATTTTTTTGTTTTCCATTTATCTGCTATTTTTACACGAGTGAGCGATCTTTCGAGTTCTGTAGCAAAGTGTTCAAAATCAATAACTTCTTTATTTTCTGCTTGTTTCTTGAGATCTTCTGCACGTAATCGTGCAACTTTGATAGCTTCTTCTGTAATATCAGCCACATGTTCAGCAAAATCTGCAAGAACTGCGACTTCTGTCTTACCATTAATATTTTTTACTTCAATAAATCCACCGACAACAGCCATCGGAATATGTTCACCTCCTTCATAAGCAACAATATCACCAGATGAAAGTGCTGATATAAGAGGTACATGGTCTGGAAGAATTGTTATTTCCCCTTCGGTGGTAGGAACGACAACATACTCAACTAAATCCTCTAAGATTAGTCTCTCTGGGGTGACAATTTTTAATTGTAATTGTTTTGCCATAATTTATTATAATGCACCCTTCATATAAAATTCATTTTCAGGTTTGTCATCGTGTTTACCCTCAAGAATTTCTTTAAATGATCGGATAGTTTCAGCAAGTGGTACATATTGACCTTGGGCACCTGTGAATTGCTCAGCCACAAAGAATGGTTGAGATAGGAATTTCTGGATTTTACGAGCACGCACAACTAAAGCTTTGTCGTCTTCAGAAAGTTCTTCCATACCCAAGATCGCAATAATATCTTGCAAGTCTTTATAACGCTGTAGAACTCTTTGAACTTCACGAGCCACATCATAGTGCTCACGGCCAACAATGTTTGGGTCAAGAATTGTAGATGAAGAGTCTAATGGATCAACTGCTGGGTAAATACCTATTTCAGTAAGTGAACGGTTTAGAACAACAGTAGAGTCAAGGTGAGAGAAAGTTGTTGCTGGAGCTGGATCTGTAAGGTCGTCAGCTGGCACATAGACTGCTTGCACAGATGTAACTGAACCTTTATCTGTTGAGGTAATACGTTCTTGTAAGTTTCCCATTTCTGTCGCAAGTGTAGGCTGGTAACCTACAGCAGAAGGAATACGTCCGAGAAGAGCTGATACTTCAGAACCTGCTTGAGTAAAACGGAAAATGTTGTCTATGAAAAACAAAACGTCTTTGTTTTCTTGGTCACGGAAGTATTCAGCCATTGTGAGCCCTGAAAGTGCTACACGAAGACGAGCACCTGGTGGTTCATTCATCTGTCCGAAAACCATGGCAACTTTATCTAGAACTTTTGAATCTTTCATTTCGTGGTAGAGGTCGTTACCTTCACGAGTACGCTCACCAACTCCAGCAAAAACTGAGTAGCCTCCGTGGTTTGATGCGATATTGTGTATGAGTTCTTGGATAACAACAGTCTTTCCAACCCCAGCTCCACCGAATAGTCCAACTTTTCCTCCTTTTAGAACTGGACAAATAAGGTCGATAACTTTAATACCAGTTTCAAGAATCTCAACCTTTGTTGCTTGGTCTACGAATTCTGGAGCCTTACGGTGAATCGGAGAACGAAGATCTGTTGAAGGTGCGCCTGCATCATCTATAGTGTCACCTAAGACATTGAATATTCTACCCAGAGTTGCTTTACCAACAGGTACTGAGATAGGAGCATTGGTATCTATGGCTTCCATTCCACGCGCAAGGCCATCTGTAGAATCCATAGCCACTGCACGAACAACTCCACCACCAATGTGTTGTTCAACTTCAAGAACGACTTTTTTCTCGCCGTTCATTACCTCGAGTGCACTGTAAATGTCTGGAACTTTTTCAGTAAACTCTACGTCGACTACTGGACCTATAATTCTTTTGATTGTACCTGTTGTTTTCATAAAAATAATTTAATTAATAATTTTTTAATAATGTTAACTTATACTTGCCATACCTGCACTGATCTCTGATATTTCTTGGGTGATTCCTGCCTGACGAGCTTTATTGAATACTAAAGTCAGATCGTCGATCATCTCCCCTGCGGCTTCACTAGCATTCTTCATGGCTAGCATTCGAGAGGATTGTTCGGAAGCACTCGACTCGAGGATCATTTGGTATATTTGCATCCTGACTAATTTCTCTGCCAATAATTCAACCAACTTATCTATATCTCCATCAAACACATAAGGGACATCTGTAGTTTTTTCGGCGACTTGATCTTCCTTATCTTTACTCATGCGCCCCACTTCTTCTATCAGTTCTTTAATTTCAGTTTTAGATATCGGTAGGAGTTTTTTTAGGTTTGCTTTTTGAGTCAGTGCTGAAATGAAATCCGTATAAACAACATGAATATACTGATAGTTCGAATTTTTATATTCATCAATAATTAATTTTGAAATAGGCACAATATCATTTAAAGAAATATTGTTGTCTGGAACTTCAGTAAATGAAGCAATGATATTTTGCCCGATGCGTCGCATTGCGACATCACCCTTTTTACCCACAGTCACTATGTCTATAATTTCATTTGAGTTTTTTTCTTTTAGTGTTGCTAAAGCTCTTTTTATAGCTTGAGCGTTGTATGCACCACAAAGTCCTCCATTGGCAGTAATAAGGACAAGAAGAGTCTTGCCCCCTTTTTGTTCAATAAAGAATGGGTGTGATACTTCATCTAATCTACTTGAAAGTGATGTAAGTAAATCCCAAGAATAGCTAGCATAAAGACGAGAAGAAAGAGCACGAGAAACCGCACGCTTCATCTTTGAAGCAGCCACAAGCTCCATCGCTTTTGTGATCTTCTTTGTGTTTTTTACACTCTTTATTCTTTGTTTTATTTCTTTAGTACCAGCCATATAATTTATTTAATAAATGTATTTTTGAAATCTTCAATTGCCTTCTTAAGACTTGCTTCACTTTCATCTGTCCACATTTTCTTTTCTTCTACATCTTTGTAGAAATCTTTTGCATTTCTCTCTGTGTATTCTACTAAACCTTTTTCGAATTCTTTTATTTTGTCTAGTGGTACTTCATCTGTATAACCTTTAACCAAAGCGTAGAGTGTTACAACTTGGTGAATAGTAGAAACTGGAGAGTATTGAGGTTGCTTTAGGATTTCAACAGCTCTCTTTCCGCGTTCTAGTTGGCGCTTTGTAGAATCATCTAGATCTGATCCAAATTGTGAGAAAGCTTCAAGTTCTCGGAATTGTGCAAGATCAAGTTTCAAAGTTCCTGCAACTTTCTTCATAGCTTTAATCTGGGCACTTCCCCCTACACGAGAAACTGAAAATCCGACATTTACTGCAGGACGGACACCTTTATAGAAAAGATCTGTTTCAAGGAATATTTGTCCGTCAGTAATAGATATCACATTTGTAGGAATATATGCAGAAATATCTCCAGCCTGAGTTTCAATGATTGGAAGGGCTGTGATTGAGCCACCCCCGTAGTCTTGGTTTTTACGACATGCACGTTCAAGAAGTCTTGAGTGCAAGTAGAAAACATCTCCAGGATAAGCTTCACGACCTGGTGGACGGCGAAGAAGAAGTGAAATTTCACGATATGCTACTGCGTGCTTTGAAAGATCATCGTAAATAATTAACACATCTTTACCTTGGTCCATAAAGTATTCAGCGATTGATACTCCAGTATAAGGGGCAATGTAAGACATTGATGCGGGTTCAGATGATCCAGCAGATACTATGACTGTGTATTCCATTGCTCCACCTTCTTCAAGGCGAGTTTGGAGTTTGCGGAGTTTTGAGTCTTTCTGGCCAATTGAAACATAAACACATATCATATTCTGATCTTTTTGGTTTAAGATTGTATCTATTGCGATTGCAGTCTTACCAGTCTGACGGTCACCGATGATAAGCTCACGTTGTCCACGACCGATCGGGATAAGAGCATCGATTGCTTTGATACCTGTCTGCATTGGCTGGTCAACGGATTGACGACTCATAACACCAGAGGCAACTTTTTCAATAGGATTTCTCTTAGCAGTTTTAATATCACCCTTACCGTCAATTGGCATACCGATAGCATTGAGTACTCTACCAATTTGCATATCTCCTACTGGCACAGAAAGAATCTGTCCTGTTGCTTTAACTTCATCCCCTTCTTTAATATTAAAGAAATCTCCAAGGACAATAACTCCTACAGAATCTTCTTCAAGGTTGAGTGCTACACCTTGTGCACCAGATGCAAAACTTACCATTTCTGATGCTTTTAAATCTGAGAGTCCTGATACACGAGCAATACCATCAAAAACTTCTACAACATGACCTACTTTCTCAGCTTTCAAGTCATCTTGGAATTTTTCAATCTGTTTTCTTAAATTTTCTACAATGTGGTTTTTAGTCATGTTAGTTTTTAATTAAATAATCTTGTAATTTGTTTAACCTATTCCTTAGAGTCATATTTATCACTTCATCTCCAATTTCTATTTTTATTCCTCCTAGTAAATTTTCATCTTCTTTTAAAATCATTTCAACTTCTCTTGCCACATATCTTTTTTTTATTAGCTCTTCTATATCTTCTATATCTTTTTTTGGTAATTTATTTGCAGAAGTTATCTTTACTCTCGCAATACTCTCATGATTATCGATTATTTGCTCTAATTTCTCTAGTATTTGTGGAGCTTTACCAATCAAATGTTTTTCGGCTAGTATTTTAGTCGCATTTTTCATAGTATCAGCAAGATCTATCCCTGACTTATCTTTTCCAGATTGGTATATTGCTTCTGCCATGTTTTTAATTGAAATATTAGCCATATAGTTACATTTTTTTTATTTGCTTTATTATCTTACTTTCGTAGTCACTCTTATCGTGGGATTCTAGTAACTTCTCTGTAGCTTTAACAACCAAAGAAACTATTTCTCCTTTTGCTTCCTCTACCATCTTTATTTTTTCTGATTCCAGGGTCTTCTTACCACTTTCTATCATAGATTCAACTTCAATCTGAGCTTTTGCTAAGATATCTTTTCTATTATTTTCAGCTTCAGATTTAACAGAGTTGAATATTTCTCCTGCTTCCTTACGAGCTTTTACCAAGACTTCTTCATATTCTTTTTTGGTTTGCTCTAGAAGTTTTGCATTATTCTTTGCATCATCAAGTCCTCCCTCTATTTTATTTTCACGCTCCTTCATTAATTTACCAAGAGGTTTTAAAGCAAAAAAATACAATACTAAGAAAACAACAAGAAAGTTTATTGCTTGAGCAATGATTATTTTCCAATCTATATGAAATGTAGTTATAAGTGAATCCATTTTAAGTTTAATAAATTATAAATATATAAGGGCTTTAGCTCCTTACTCCTAGTCACTTGTGATAGAAGCAATTGACTAGATGTAAATAGCAAATGCTACTTAATTGAGAATGCGATAACGAGTGCGTAGATCGCGATAGCTTCTGCGAAGGCTGAAGCAATAAGCATAGGCACAAGAATTTTTCCAGATGCCTCTGGGTTGCGACCAATAGCCTCCATAGCGCGAGCACCAATCATACCAATACCAATACCAGGGCCGATAGCTCCTAGACCGATAGCGATTGCTTTTGCTAGTGTTGCAATTTCCATAATATTTTGAAAATTTAACTAATAATTTTCGACTTCTTTTTAAATAAACTTTACCAGAAAGTTTCTTTTGTAAACGTCTCCGAAGTGACATTTCCAAAAGGAATTCTCCGCTATGCTGTCACTAATTTATCTTCACTATGATGCTCTTCGTGTTCATCATGATCCTGACTTGCTATTGTGAAGTAAACAAGTACTAGGATTGCAAAGATAAAAGCTTGAATCACACCAACAAATATTTCTAAAAATAGAAATGGAATCGGAAGACCATATGAAAGTAGAGCGCTCATTGATAAAAGTAATACTTCACCAGCGAAAACGTTTCCAAAGAGACGAAAAGAGAGCGAAGCTATTTTTGCAAATTCGCCGATTAGTTCAAGGATGCCTACAAAGAATGTTACTGGGGCAACTACGAGCACTGTAGGCTCTTTGCGAACTTTTGTTACCATACTTACAAGTGATTTTAGATTAACATACTTGTTAAATGTTTTCCAAACACCTATTGAGATTATTCCAAATATATTTGCACCGATGACTGCCATGAGGGAAAGAGTCAGAGTTGTATTGATATCAGCTGTTCCAGAGCGGATAAATGGTATATAAGTAGAACCCTCTATTCCTTTCTCGATTAGTCCAAATCCTCCAAGAGGTAGTATTCCTAGCCAATTATTTACAAGAACAAACATAAATATTGCAAACGCTAGAGGAAAAACTTTTTGGGAAATCTTACGACTGCCTGTAACTTGATCACATAGGGATAATGCTCCGTCTAGTATTATCTCAAAAAAATTTTGAATTCCCTTTGGGATTTGTTTTAATTTTAACCTTAGCGTTAGAGTAATGATAATAATAACAAAAACTGCTATCCAACTGGTGACTAAAGAATTTGTAACTGGAAGTGAACCGATGTGAGTTATCTGCTCAGCATATAGTGTGACTTCGTGGTTAACTTCTGTATGAGGTTGGTTAATTTGTTTTTCCATTTTCTTTATCTTTTGATTCTTTATCTATCTTATGAATATAATCGAGTGAAATTTTACCAATAGCAATCATTGATATTGTAAATGCAACAACTGTCGATCCAATAAATATCCAAGGTGAGGTGTCATATTTTTTATCTAAATATTTACCTATAAACAAAGCAACAACTACAGGTATAGCTACCCAAGCTGATACTTTGGCAAACATCCCTACCGCTTCTTGCCACCATATTTCTTTTTTATCTTTATCCATATTACTTCATAACTACGATGAAGTGTGCGTGTGGAAAGAATCGAACTTTCGGCCTCTGTCTTATCAGGACAGCGTTCTACCACTGAACTACACACGCATTTGTGTTCACTCAATAAAAAACAGGCGCTTACGAAGCGTCACCGAAACTATACCAAAAAAAGGTCTATTTTGCAAACAAAAATACCCCTATAAAAGGGGTATTTTTGTTACTAAGCTAATAGAGATACTATCTATTGCCACGGAAACCACCACTTTGTGGACGAGCTTCCATTGGACGAGCTTCGTTTACTGTAAGATTACGACCATCGTAATCCTTGCCATCAAACATTGAGATAGCTTTGTCAGCATCTGCATCGTTTTCCATTTCTACGAAACCGAAGCCTTTTGAGCGACCAGTCATCTTATCCATGATAATAGTTGCAGATGAAACTGCACCTGCTTGCTCAAAATGTGCCTTGAGCTCATCGTTAGTCGTCTTATAAGGAAGACCGCCGACGTATAACTTTTTTGCCATATATGACAATGTGCTTCTTGTAGAATACTTTCATATTTCTACTTGAAGAAAACTAATTTATAAATGTAATCGCTTTTAGCCTGATTTCATTTACATACGCAATGTTTGAAAACAAAACAGTATGAAACTAATAACCAAAACATGTGACAACTACTAGGGAAAATGATAACACAGCTATATCAAATAAGCAATTATTCTTCCTCTGCATCTCCTACAACGCCTGCTTGCATAGCTTCAATAATCTTATTTAAATTGCCTTCCATAATGCCTGGGATGTTGGACCAAGATTGCTTGATACGATGATCAGTCACACGGTCTTGTGGGAAGTTGTATGTACGTATTTTCTCGCTTCGGTCTGCTGTGCCGATTTGAGCTTTTCTATCACCAGAATATTTCTTTGCTTCTTCCTCATCTTTTAGCATTTGGAGTTTTGCTATAAGTATACTCATAGCTTTTTCACGATTGCCTAATTGACTACGCTCAGAAGTAGAACGAACATCAATACCAGTTGGTTTATGTATAAGTCTAACAGCTGTTTCAACTTTATTGACATTTTGTCCTCCTGCACCTCCTGAACGTGAGTATTCCATATCAAGATCTGTAGGATTAATCTCAATTTTACTTTTTTTCCTAATAGGTAAAATAGCAATCGATGCAGTCGAAGTATGTATACGCCCATTTTTTTCGGTAGCAGGAATACGCTGAACTCTATGGACACCAGTTTCATAACGAAGCAACTTATATACATCCTTGCCTTTTATTTCAATAGTATATTCATCTAAATGTTTACTTGACCATCCTTTTATATCGGCAAATCGTTCGTACATCTCTACAAGTTCCTGGGCAAATAGTGAAGCTTCATCTCCACCTGCACCTGCGCGAGCTTCAAGAATTATTTCATTTGGAAATTCTTCCTCTTCTTTATCGGCTTTTAAGATTTCTTCGAGTTGCCTTTCAATAGCTTCTTTTTGTAGCTTGATATTTTGTAATTCTTCATCTGCCAAATCGCGCAAGGATTCGTCTTGAGCAAGCATTTCCAACACTTTATTTTCCTCACCAAGAAGCCTTTCGTATTCCCCTGCGAAATAGCTTGTCTTGTGATCTTTCTTTAATTCTTCTAAATCGAAGTTCATATTTTATATTATATCAATAAAATTTTAAGAACGATATTATCTACTTACAAAACAAAAAAACATACAAATTCTGAGTCGTGTCGGAACCCCCCGTAGAGAGGGTTAAGCGCGAAGAATTTATATGTTTTTTTGTTTTGTAGTTATTTCTTTGTTTTTGCAACTGCTGCGCGTTTCTTGAAGCGATCTACGCGTCCTGCAGTATCTAGAACTTTATCATTGCCTGTATAGAAAGGGTGACATTGACTGCAAATTTCAATGTTCATGGAGTCCATAGTAGAACCAACAGCAAAAGTAACTCCACAAGCACAAGTGACTGCTGTATTAGTATTGTATTTTGGGTGAATGTCTTTTTTCATAATGTTCCGTTATCCTAACATACATGTTCTAATTTTGCAAAGGATCTAGCATATTCTTTTGAATATTAGCTGCTTTTGCCATAACTTGTTTACCATATGAGCATGATGAACCACCCGAACCATAATACTTACAAGCAGCTTTTATTTGACTTGTATAACTATTACCACTAGCACCTAAATCAGCTAAAAACATAGCTGAAGCAGTGAAAGCATCTCTCGGATTCCATGGGTCTGGGGTTTGTATTCCCAAAGCATTTGCGACTTTCTTGGCTATTCCTTTCCAGGTTGATGGTATGAATTGGGCGGGTCCCATGGCTCCTCCCCAACTTGAACTTCCAGCCGAAGCTATCGGACAAGATACTAGTGTTTTATAAGGATCACGTCCCAATGCTAGAGTTATATCCATAAATACTGGAGTATCGCGAATAGGTTTCATAACATTTCGGAAAGTTTTATTACTCTTTGAACTAATTCCCATACCAGTATTCATGTCTGTCACATAGCAAGATCCTTGATCAGTACCTAGATTACTCTCTTGGGTAATAATAGCCAGTATAAATGCAACATCAACACCAGTTGACCTCGAAGCTTCTTTTGCAAATTCCAAAGCCTTTCCAAAAGGAATTGCTGATGCGTCACGAAGATTGAATAGTACTGCTAATATCTCAGCACGCCTCTTTGCTTTGTCTGTGAGTATTTTTTGATATGCCTTTTCTTTATCCTTACTTATAGATAAAAGTTCTTGCTTATTTTTTTCACTCGTCTCTACTTCTTTTTTGGCTTTTTCTAACTGAACTTTTACATCTGTTTCTTGGTTCTTTTTTATTTCTAGTGTTTTTTTCTGAGATTCAGTTTCTTTTTTCACGCCTCGTATTTCATCTACAGATTTTTTAATGCCAGTTTTAAGAGAAGCAAAAGTCCCAATATCTCCGTATGCAAGAGATAGGTTGTCTTTTGATAATAGGAATGATATTAGTGTCTTGTCATCGATTTCTCTATCTTTTCTTATTAGTTGAGCCAATGTTTCTTTTTCTGTTTCTATTCTAGTTGAAAGAGTTTCTATTTGTTTATTTTTTGGACTATTTCACCACCTAACTTTTTAATAATAAGATTTTTAGCTTGGATGTCTAATTTTGACTTCTTTATTTGGGTTGTCAAAATAGCAATATCTCTAGAGAGAGATACAGATTGGCCTTTTTGGCTAGCTAACTCTTGTTGTTTTTGGGCTATTTCCTGCTCAAGAGAGCTTAATTCACTCTCGAGACGAGCTTTATCAGCTTGAGCATTTTGCAAAGCTTGGTCTGCTGCTTCTATGACAGTAATGCTGTGCCCAAAGAAGCTAAAAGTAAATATAAAAATTAAAGCAAAATAAAAATAATATCGAATCAATCGTTCCATACCCATCCATTATAACATATAAAAACCCTAGAATTATGGTCTAGGGTTTTTATATAAAACTTATTTTTTTTCTTCTGTAGCTTCACCTTCTTCCTCTTTCTTGCCTTTCTTTTCTACTTCTATACTTGATAGGTCAACTGGAGCTTCCTCCTCTACCTTTTCAGCCTTAGCTGGAGCAACAAGTGCTACAACTTCATTTTCATCAGTTAGCATTGTTATTTCTTTTGCTACAGTCAAATCCCTTACGTGGATTTGATCAGCTAATGTTACTAGGGATGATATATCAACAATAATTGAATGAGGTAGGTCTTTTGGAAGGGCTTTTATTTCCACTTCGTGAAGAACTTTTACTAGAGAGCCTAGGCCATCCTTCTCAGCTTGAGACACTCCTGTGAATTCAAGAGGAACTGCGACTTCAACAGGTTTGTTCATATCGACAGCTAAAAAGTCTATGTGTATAGGGAAACCCTTGATTGGGTCTACTTGAACATCATGAATAAGTACATCTACTTTACTGCCTTCGATATCAAGCACTATAGTACTTGATTCCCCAGCCATCTTTAAGGTCTTTTCAAAAGAAACACTCGGTACGGAAATAGATGTATTTTCCACTCGAGCGCCATAGACAACAGCAGGAATCATACCTTTAATTCGTATAGATTCTAGCCTATCTGCCTTACTTCGCTTACTTGCGGTTAATGTTAATGTTTGCATAGGCGAAATAATAGCATAATATTTACTTTTTGACAAACTTATATCTTATGGGAATGTTCGTGGGCCTCTTTGATTATATGAGATTTTAAGTATTCAATAGTTGAACCAACTTTTTTGCCAGGGTTTAGGATATTTTTAGTATCAAATATTTGTTTGGTTTTTTCGAATAATGAATAAATTTTATCTCCAAACATTTGAGACAGAAATGGTGAGCGGATGATTCCGTCATTATGCTCCCCTGTTGTTGAACCTTTGTACTCAAATACTAAATCATAAACTTCTTTAGATAGATCGATAATTATTGGAGCAGTTTTAGAATCTGCAAAATCCATAAGTGGAATTATGTGAAAGTTTCCATTACCCGCATGACCTGCGATGGTATAAGTAATCGGATATTTATTTAATATTTTATTTAATTTAGGTAAAAACTCAGGCAAGAATTCTGGGCGAACTATGATGTCGTCTATAAACGGTGCAGTATGTTTGTCTTTTACATGTTTACGCAGAAGAGCAAAACTCTCACGCCTAATATCCCAATATTTCTCGGACTCTGTTTGAGATGTAGTAGTACGAACCTTAAATGGGAACTTTTTTAAGTCAGGGAGTAGTGCACGAGCTTTTCCATCAATCTCCTTTTCACTATCGCCTGCAAACTCAACCAATAAAATTAGTTTTGGTATGCCGAATGTAGTCATCATTATTACTTCAGGCCAGAAACTCCACATAAATTTTATCATGCCCCATAGACCTTTCTTCTTCAAAAAGTCAGGGAAGAATTTAATAGCGAGCTTCATAGTAGCGTCGTCATAGGATTCTAGGCTCTCTGGGTGATGAGGAAGTATTGTATCTACTAGCTCACCAAGTCTTCCTATATCTTTCATAAAAACTACTACAAGTTTTGAACATTTCTTTATATTAACTAGATGTAGAGTTATCTTGGTAACGATCCCAAGTGTTCCTTGGGAGCCAACAATCAACTTCGTTAAGTCAAAGATCTCTTTATCTTCGTCCCATACATTCCACAAATAATATCCCGCAGAATTTTTTGAAACATTTGGTTTTGCTTTCTTTATTTCTTCTTTATTTTCATTAATTAGAGCAAAAATGTTTTTGTATATCTCACCTTCAAAATCTCCTTGAGCGATTTTGCTATATAGTTCTTTTTTAGTTATTGGTTTAACTATATACTCTCTACCGTCTGCAAAGACAACTGATAGCTCTTTTATATAATCTTCTGTTTTTCCGTAATTCAATGTCTTTTCACCTCCAGAGTTATTGCCAACCATACCTCCGAGTGCATTCAGACTCTTTGATGCAGTATAACAAGGCAAAAGTAAACCCTTTTCTAGTGTCTTTGGTTCGAAATCTCTATAGAAACACCCTGGTTCAACGATTGCTTCTCCAGAGATTATGATTTCGTGTGCATTTGGATATTTAGGGGTTATTGAAAATGGAGTTATTTGCTCGATTTTTTGAATCTTATTCATATATCGAGTGAAATCTATAATTATAGATTCCCCAATAGCTCCGCCTGACATGCATGTACCAGCTGATCTTGAAGTCACTGCTAGTTTCGGATATTTTTCTTTATTGTCCCCTGCCCATTTAACTAAAGCTTTAACGTCTGTAGAATCTTTTGGGAAAACAACAAGTTCTGGTTTGACTTCAAGGAGTGATGCATCTTTTGAATATTTCAAAAGTATTTCCTCATTATCTTCTACTTCTCCTTTAAAAAATTTTAATATCTCTTCTTTCATATAATTCTTATTATATATTAATTATTCCCAAAAAATTAATGTAATAGATACAATTCCTAGTAATATACCAATTAATTGAATTTTACTAGTACCTTCATGATAAAAGTAGATACCTATAATAGTTGCGATTACTGCTGAAGCAACAGAAAATATTATAGCTCCGCGTGCAAGACCAGAGCCATTTTTGATTGCTGATAACCAAAAAATATTTGCAGCGATGTAACTCATTATAGATAATATCCAAAATAGAGCATTACCTTTTAATGAGTATTCTTTAGCAAAAATATCAGCTACTATTTCAAAAACTATTAGTAGAGATAATGGGGCTATCCAGATGAGCATATTATTTAATATTATTAAAAAGTTTTAATCTACTCTCTACTATCTGCTCTATTGCCTCTACTGCGGGAGTTAAAATCTTTGCAGGGACAATCTCTTCGGGGTTTTCCTTTATAAATTTTCCAACAGCTTCCTCATATGCAAGTCTTAGTTCTGAATTTATATGGATCACTGAAATTCCAGAGGCAATTGCATTTGTAAAATCTTCATCGCGAAGGCCTGAACCTCCGTGAAGCACAAGTGGAATACCCACTGCTTCTTTTATTTCTTTTACCCGAATAGAATCAATGTGTGGTTTACCACTTTTAATAAGTCCATGGATAGATCCAACTGATGGAGCAAACATATCTATACCAGTTTGTTCGACATATTTTTTTGCATCTTCGGGTAAAGTTAATATGCCAGCACCTTCTGGTATTTCATCTTTAATATCAGAACCAGAACCAATAAAGCCTAACTCCGCTTCTATCAAAATATCTCTTCCTGTTTCTTTTGTGATTTTTCTTGCATATTCTACACACTCTTTTGTGATTTTTACATTAGCTTCAAAAGGCAATTTTGCACAATCTATAATAGCCATATCAAAACCAGCATCTATGCAAGCCTTTACACTTTCAAATGAAGAGTGATGATCAGCATTCAAAAAGATTGGATGGTTATCTCTTTCTCTGATTGTTCGAATAAGTGCTACAGCTTCTTCGCGTCCAACAAACTTCTCTTCTCCTTCAGATACACCAATAATAACTGGAAGTCCAAGTTTTTTTGCCGCCTGATATATACCATGTAAGCCTTCTAAATTTGAGATATTAAAATGCCCAACCGCAACACCTTTATCTGATGCTTCTTTTATAATATCTCGCAGTGTTTTCATATTTAGGATTATATCATAGTGTGATATAATCACTAAAGTATGGATAAACAAATCGATTTTTTGGCTATCGGCGACTTAGTTGTCGATGATTTTATAAGAATAAAGGATGCTGAGGCGACATGCGACTTAGATCAAGAACATTGTAAACTCTGTGTTCGTTTTGGAGATAAAGTTCCATTTGAATTTCATGAGATAATATATGCAGTTGGAAATAGTGCCAATGCCGCTGTATCTGCAAGTAGACTAGGGCTAAACTCGGCTCTCTCTGGTGTAGTTGGTAATGATAATTATGGAAAAGAGTGTATGAAAGCACTTGCTGAGAATAATGTAAGTTTAGATTACATAGAAACAGACCCTAAACTACCTACTAATTACCATTATGTCCTTTGGTACGGCCCTGAGAGAACTATTTTAGTTAATCATGCCCCATTTGAGAGACATTTTAAAGATATTAAACCACCAAAATGGATATATCTATCTTCTCTGGGAGAAAATACAGAAGGATTTCATCATGAAATTGCAGATTGGCTAAAAGCTCACCCTGAAACAAAACTCGCCTTTCAACCTGGGACTTTTCAAATAAAACTTGGAACAGATAAAATAAAAGACATTTATGGACTAACGGAAATATTTTACTGCAACCTCGAAGAAGCACAAAGAATACTTTCAACTTCTGAAATGGATCCTAAAAAATTAATGGATATGTTAAATGCTTTAGGTCCAAAGACGATAGTTATGACTGACGGGATAAAAGGCGCTTATGCACGAGAGGAAAATGGTGATATGTGGTTTATGCCAGTTTATCCTCATACACCTGTTGAGCGCACAGGTGCAGGAGATGCCTATGAATCTACAATAACTGCATGTTTGGCTATGGGTAAAACTCTAGCTGAGGCGTTAGTTTGGGCTCCTATTAATGCTATGTCTGTCACTCAGTTTGTAGGAGCACAAAAAGGATTGCTAACATCTGAAAAAATTGAAGAATATTTGCAAAAAGCACCGGAAGATTATAAAATTAAAAAAATAAACTAACTCATATGCCAGAACAATTTAAATTTACCAAAGAAGAAGATCAGAGAGTCAATCTACTTTTAGAAAAAAGGGAAGAATTGCTAAATAGAATTTCTGAGTTAGAGGTTGAGCTTGCTCAAATCTATACTGATAAATCTGACTCAGAATTAAAAGAAGAGCAACAATATGTTTCAGCGATTATCCAACATCCTATCGATAATCAAATTGAAGCTTTAATCATTAAAGAAAAAGAAGAATTAGCAAAAGTAGAAGAAGAGCTCTCAAAATAAATAATAAACCCAGGACTTTCGTTCTGGGGTTATTTTTTTTAT
>OFQY01000253.1_pt1 | contig 22729 bp, 29 predicted proteins | sample 1542991 | NCBI WGS metagenome assembly OFQY01 (sample SAMN07774224, study PRJEB24372) | wastewater metagenome | isolation source: Exp Tend VB 10WW | collected 2016-02 | reverse complement strand
GACGCGCGATGGTGGATCGCCTTCGACTGCCGGGACTGGGTTGCACAGGCGGGCTACTTCGCGGCGACCTTCGAGGCAGCGGACGAGCCCGAGGGCGAGGGCGCCCTCCCGCCCTGATTAGACCTCCTGTGCACCGCGGGCGATGATCGGGGTATGCGATACCAAAGCGGCATCTACGAGAGTGCGGAAGGGCGAAAGCGCTGGGCGGTGCTCCACGGTCAGACCGGGGTGTGGTACTTCCCCACGCGTTACGGGCAGCGGGCCGCCGACAGTCTGGCGCATCGCCTGAATGTGGAGGCAGCATGATCCGCCTCCTCGAAGGTGACGCGCTCACCGTCCTGCGCGACATCCCCGACGCGACCTACACGTGCGTCGTCACCGATCCCCCGTACGGCCTCAGCACCCCGCCGGACCCTCTCGAGGTGATGCGCCAGTGGCTCGCCGACGGCGACTTCGTCAAGAAATCGCGCGGCAAGGCGACACCCGCAAAGGGGTTTATGGGGGCGGAATGGGACCACTTTGTCCCCGGCCCGGTCCTGTGGCGCGAGGTCGGCCGCACCTGCAAGCCGGGCGCGATCGTCCTGTGCTTCTCGGCGACGCGCACGATGGATTGGATGATGCTGTCCCTCCGCTGCGCCGGCTTCGAGATCATCGACGTGATCGCGTGGATGCAGGCGCAGGGCATGGCGAAGGCGGGCACCATCGACAAAAAGATCGACGCTCGCAGGGATGACCGGGAGCGCCTGCTCGCCTGCACGGCTTGGATCCGTGAGCGCTGCGCCGCGCTGGGGCTCAAGGCTGCCGACCTCGATCGTGCCTGCGGAACGAATGGCATGGGTGGGCACTGGACAAGTGCGGCGTCGCAGCCCCACGTGCCAACCCGCGAGCAGTGGGCACGGCTCGAGCCTCTGCTCGGGGTGATGCCGGACACCCTCACGGCGATGCGGCAGACCATCGACGCCCGGGAGCCCGGCGAGGACTGGGCGAAGCGCGAAGTCGTGGCCGTGCGTGACATGGGCGAGACCTCGATCTGGGGCAACGGATCGGGGACGCACGTGGAGTCGCTCCCGGGCACGGAGACCTCGGCCGCGTGGGCCGGTTGGAGCACGCAACTCGCACCGGGGTACGAACCGATCATCGTGGCCCGCTGGCCGTGCGAGGGGACGGCGACCGCCAACGTGCTGAAACACGGGTGTGGGGCGATGAATATCGACGCGTGCCGGATTGGCTCCCCCGACAAACTCGTCCGGCCCGCCGTGCTACGGACTGATAACGCGGTTCTCGGGCAGGGCCTCGGGGCGGGGCGCCAAGACGAGCCGGGCGGGCGCTGGCCGAAAAACGTCCTCCTGTCCTCCGAGGCCGCCGAGGTCCTCGACCTGCAGGTGGGTGAGCGGAAGTCGGGCGCGCGCAAGGCGGGTGCGTACGGCCAGCGCGAGGAGGGGGACGGCCATCTGTACGCCCCCTGTGCGCCCCGCCCGCAGGAGGAGATCAAGGCCAGCACCGGCGGCCCGTCCCGGTTCTTTTGGGTCGGCCCGCTGGCCACCGAGGACGACACCGCGTCACCGGCGCGCTACGTCCCGAAGGTGCGCACCGGCGAGCGCAACGCCGGCCTGCCCGATGGCGTCAAGTGCGCCCACCCGACCATGAAGCCGGGCGCGCTCATGGAGTGGCTGTGTCGGCTCGTGGGCCACCCGGCCGGGCGCGGTCTCGACCCGTTCGCCGGATCGGGGTCGACCCTGCGCGCGGCGCGCAATCTGGGGCTCACCTTCGACGGCATCGAGCGCGATCCGAAGTTCGCGGAGGTGGCCCGTTGGCGCTCCGGCGTCAACGCCCAAAATGCCCCCGCCACGCCCTCGGAGGTCGCCCCGCCGTGCGAGGACCCGACCACCCCCGCCGAGCCCACCACGGGGCCCCAGGGAGCGCGCGAAGTCGCCACCCGGCCGACCGCGAGCGATTCCGACCCGTGGGACGCCCTGCCGCCGATGATGCCCCGCGCGGCCTAGCCTTCGAGCGTGCCCGCCCCCGCAGCGACCCACCCCCCGCCGTTCCGGTGGGATCGCGTCCGCGCCGGGATCGGCGAGTGGGCGGGGTGGGCGCTGGGGCTGCCGGATTCGGCCGTCCTGTGGTCCGGTCAGCGCGTCGATCGACCCGCCCTCCCGTACCTCTCGATCGAGCGGATCAGCGGCCCCACCTCGCGCGGCCTCGGCTCCGTCCGCCGCCGCTGGCCCGCCCCCGCGTCAACCCTCGTGACCTGCCTGCTGCCCACGGTGGGCGACGGGGTGGGATTCCGCGTCGACTCGTACCCGATCGTCCACACCCGCACCGGCGGCCAAGACCTCGAGGACGTGCGCGACTCCCTCCTGCTCGCCTGTGACCAAGCCCTCCACCTCGCCGGGTGGACGGCCGTGGCTGCCGGCGCGGACGGGATCACCATCGTGCCGGACGCCCTCGGCGACGTGGGCGAGGTCGTGGCGCAGCGCGGGTGTGTCATTACGCCCACAGTCACCTACGCCCGCCGCGTGACCCTCGACCTCGAGGCGCGCGTTCGGATCTCGTGCATCGGCGCCCGTACGCAGTCGCCGACGGAGTGGGTGTCCACGCTCCGCCTCGCGGTGGACGACGACGAGACCCGCGCCCGCCTGCGCCGGTACGGCCTCACGCTCAAGTCCCGCGCGATCACGGTCGACCCCCGCGACGTGCAGGCCCCCAGCGAGATCGAGGAGGTGGCCGCGATCGACCTCATCGTCGGATGGCAGGGGCACCGCACCACGGCCGGTGGCTTCGCGCTCGCGGGAGCGTGGACGGCTGCCGGTGCGGGCGTAATCGTCGGGCCGGGCGGCGACCTCGTGGACGTGGGTGTGATCGGCAAGACGGCGACCTGATCGGGCTCGATAATAAATCGACATGCCCCACTTGCGCCGCGTGTGCTGCGGCACCATAATATTTGGGTGCAATACCGAAACTGCGGCGAGGTCCACACCATCCCCACCATCCCGGCGACCCTCGCAGGGCCGTCCAAGCGCCACCCGACCGCGCTGCTCGTGACCGGGCTCCACGAGCCGATCTACGCCGGCAAGATGTGCGAGATCGAGGGCGTGATCGGCCGCGTCTACGCCCGTAAGGGGGAGGGCAACGGCTTCTTTTTCCCGACCGACGCCGACCGCCTCGCCATGATGCGCGCCACGATGGGGGAGGCGTGACCCGCCGCGAGGCCGCCCTCGCGGCGTGGCAGCAGGTGCGCGACGCGACGCCCCAGGCCGAAATGGCCTACCTGCGCCGCAACGGCTACGGGCCCCGATACGACGCCCCGCCGAGCACGGCGCGCGCGATCGAGGACGACGATGAGGACGCAAGGGGCCGTGGGGTTTGGGAGTTCTACACCGTCGAGCAACAGCCCAGCGACCTGCCGGGCTACTCCCGCTGGCTTAGGCGGCGAGTGGGCGCGGGGTTCACGGACCCCCATCCGGGGCGTGTCTATCTGCCTCTCGACGCCACCACCGAGGACGCGTGGCGCCGGTTCGAGTTGCGGCGGTACGAGCGCCTTGTGCGCTTCGACGTGATGGAGGGTCACAAAGTCGGCACTACATAGCCTCGCGGGGCATGTCTCGCACCGTCGCCCTCGATCCCGCCAAATACCCCGGCATCCGCACCGGGTACACGTTCAAGAAATGGGGCGCCCAGCGCGCCCTCGAAATGCTCGACTGGGTCTCGACGGCCTACGGGCCCGAGATCGTGGAGGCGCTGGCGGGTGCCCTGCAGGCCCTCGTGCTGGGGCGTGCGACGGCCGAGGCAGCGGCACGGACCATCGGTCAGGTGCTCAAGGCCCACGGGTCAGCAGGGGCGTGGGACGCCTTCCTGCGGGCTGCCGGGGTGGACGCGTCGGGGGCGGGCCTGTTCCGTGCCGTCGGCAGCAACTCGGTCCCGGTCTACCCCCACGAGGAGGCCCAGCGCGCGGCGCAGCTCAAGATGGAGATCGACCCCGACACCTACTTCGCCGACGATCCGCTCGAGGCCCTCATGCTCCTGCTGGCGATGCTGTGCGAGACCTTCCGCCCTTTTGGGTTGGCGTGGGGGTCCGTCGCGCCGCTCTTTGCGTCGATGCTCCCCACGCCGGCAGCCTAGGCACGGGGCAAGCGGCCCGGTTCTCGGAGCTCCTGCAGGCCGGCGAGGCGCGACTGGCTGAGGTGACGGGCGTCGCGTGGTGGCGCGAGTGGACGTGGCGCCGGTGCGTCCGGCGCAGCGGCGACGCTACCACGGTCGACTCCGGCCTCCTCGCGCTCGTGCTCCGGGGCGAGATCACGCTGGACGAGTTGGATGAGGTGGGCGCGATCGTCACCGCGATCACGGACGACGCTGGTCTGTGGATCGAAGCCGAGCGCGCGGGCATGCTCGGGGCGTCCCGGTTCGGCGCCCCGGCCTGATTAGACGTCGCCAGCGGGGCGCGGGATGATGGGGCATGCAGACGCCCAAGACAGACGCCGAGGTGATGGAAGCACTCCGGAATGACACGCCGCTCAATCGGGCGCGCCGAGTGTTCTCGTCGTTTTGCGCCCGGATCGAGCAGGCCGGCGCCCAGCGCAAGCCGCTGGACCCGATCGAGTGGCGTCGGATGGAGTTCGAGGCCGTCGCCCAAATCGCCGCCGCTTTGGAAGCGCCCCACCTCAGCCCGCCGGGCGCGCCCGAGGCCCTGCCGGCCCCAGCCACGAAGGTGCGGACGTGCAATATGCACGAGGACTGCGACGCCGCGGACGCCAAGCGGCAGGCCCGTGACGGCAAGCGGGCGGCTCACTGCCACAGCGATGACTGTGAGGACTGTTTCGGGAAGTAGGACCTAGGCAAACAAGCCCGAGTCGAAACCGAGCCCCGCCGTGTCAAACTTGAGCGCGTCCTCGCCGTCGAAGTAAAGCTCGAGATCGGCCACGTCGGGGATCGCCAGCAGCAGGAGGGAGCGGAGGGCGATCTGGACGATCGGATCCGTGATGCCGGGCGCGTGCACCCAAACCGTGAGCGGCCCCGACCACACGGTCGGCTGTGCGGCTCCGGTGGGGGTGAGCGCCTGGACCACACGGAGCACGTCCCCGCGCGACCCCGACGACGCCCGCGCGATGACCGCGGCAAGCAGCACCTTGCGCCAGATCGCGGGCGTCCACGTTGCCCGGCGCGGCTGCCCGAGGATGGCCCCCCACGGCGCGAGGGCGAACGGGTAGGTTTCACCCGTGGCCGAGGTCAGGTCCAGCGCCGTGAGCACCTGCCGTTGGGCGTCCCAAAGGACCTGAAAGCGCGCCGCGAAGGTCTTGACGATGGCGAGGATTAGGGGCGTGCGGAAGGCGACGGGCAGGGATGCGACGGCGTCGGCGACGTGGTCGACCTCGAACTCGGGGATCCGCAGCGCCGTGGACACGCCCGGAGGCTAGGGGCTTGACAGGTCGGGTGGAGGGGCTTAGCTTATGATGACCATGACGAATCGCACCGACATCGCCCGTCCCACCCTCCGCGGCGTGGCCGCCGTCACGGCCGCCCGTGCTGGAGCGCCCCTCTTCATCCTCAATCCGCAGACCGGATGGGGCCTTGCCGACGCAGCCACGCTCACCCGCGCGGAGCGTCTCATCGCTGACGGTGCTGCCCACGCGACGTGGATCTACGGTGCCAATGCGTGACCCCGCCGTCCTCGCCGTGTTCGCCGTCCGCGTCACGGCTGACGAGTTCGCCCGCCTCGCCGCGGGCCTGCCGCGGAGATCTCGATCCGGTACGTACGGCGCCGCGCGTGGTGGGCGTGGGTGCTCCGCACTTGGGCGCGGGCCTAGATCTCCGACGTGGTCACGTCGCCCTCGGCGATGGCGGCGCGGGCCCGAACGCCGATGCTGTACTTCGGCACGAACGGGTCCGCGCTGCCGGCGAGACGATACCCGGCCGTGATGGCCGAGTAGGAGTCCTCGGGGAGCGCGAGGCCGATCACGTTGTACAGGCGGGCCGCTGTGGGGTCCTGCCCGATCTTCCACGCGAGCCCCGCCACGGCTGCCGCGGTTTGGTCGGCCACGTCGATCGGCATGTCGACCTCGGCGCCCGTCGTCGTCAACGCCACCTCCACCTCGAGGTCGACCGTCGACGGGCGGGTGAACTTGACCTCCACGGGGATGTCGGCATAGGTGTTCGCCGCGATCGTCGTGGAGCCCGCGAACCCGGCGACCGCTGAGACGGAGTTGTAAAGCGCGCGCGCGATCTCCTCGTCGCCGCCGCCCACCACGATCGCCTCGACCGACTTCGGGGGAACGGCCGTGACCGGATCCACGACCAGCGTCCGGTTGACCAGCACGCGGGTCTCCGCCGTCACGCCGGGCACCTGCAAGAGCGCCGCCGTGATGGCCGGTTCGGTCCCCGCACCGCTGGCGATGCTCGCCTTGAGTCGCGCCCGGTAGGTCTCGAGGTCCTCCTCGGGCTCGCCCGGGGTGCCGACCGTGGCGTTGAAGATGTCCGTGATCGAGGGCGTGACCGAAACGACCTGCCAAAAGTCGCCGCCGGTGATCGCGATCGTCACGTCGACGGGCTCGACCGCGATTAGCGTGACCGTGACCGTGCCGCCGCCCTCGATGACTGACCCCGCCGGAGCGCGCCAAAGCGTGTCGGTCGGCAGGTGGCGAAACGTGCGATTCGAGCAGTCGAAGGCCGGCACACCCGTGATCGTGCCGGCGACCGCGCCGTAGGAGGCGCCCAGCCGCGGCAGCCCGAACGAGGCCCCGATCCCCTCAAGGATCCGCCCCTGTGCGTTGTCCAGGTTCAGGGCGTCCACCACGTCGAGCAGCCCGCCCTGCAGGTACAGCTCCCGCAGCGCGAGGACGTGGAAGATCTGGCCCTCTACGCTGGTCAAGTCCGAGGCGTCGAAGTCGGCCCCGAGGAGCAGCGCCACCGCGGCAGCAGCCTCGGCGACGATCTCGCTCCCCAACTGGACGACGGGACCTTCGGCGCTGAGGGCAAACGGCACGCCCGAAGGCTAGGGAGCGCGCCGAGGACGACAGGCGACCGCGGCCCGGAGCGCGGCGTCGATGCACTCGGGGGACCGGCCAGCGCCGGGCGGGCAGGCGGCCTCGGCGGCGATGCCGGCCTCGATGCACACGGCAGGGTCCGGCGGGGCGAGATCGGGCGCGGTGGCGCAGCCCTCCACGACGACGACGAGGCCGAGCCCGAGGGCCCAGCCGAGGAGAGAGAAGCGCGAAGTTGGGCGCGAAGCGGGTTGCACGGCCCGAGGCTAGGGTCGGCGCGGCGAGGTCCAATCGAGGTCAGCCTGCGAGTGCGGCCTTCCGCGTGACGCCGATACCACCCGACGAGGGCGCACCGGTAAGGCTTGGACGGCCCGTATGCCAAAAGGTTTGACCGCTTTCAAAAGACCAGCGGTATACGGCCGCGCCCTTACCACGCGCCACGAGCCAACGGGCCGCATCGCGAATAACAGGATCGAAACAGTCAATGAGGTCACAGGCCGTCAACATATCGTGAATATGTGCCCGCCCTGCCCGCGGCGCAAGTGCTATCTTCGCACTCGTGACGAGACTTGACGCGCTAAACGCCCCGGACCTCGTGTGTGATCCCATCCCAAATCCGATCCTGTGCACCCTCGCGCGTCCCTCCCCGGAGCGGCGCGTCAACCCCCTTGCGCGCGATCGTGCTGGGGGCGTTGCCGGGCGTCATGGTCTCGATCTTCGCCCGCATGAGGTCCTCGATCCGCTCCCCGAGGGCGTTCAGGCCGCGCCGCACCTTGGCCGCGCTGTCCCGGTCCGCGATCACCCCGCGCACGATCCCGGCGACGTGGGCGTTGATCTCCTCGACGTTCTCGTCCAGCACGGGCTGTAGCACGGGCCGGGCAGGGGGCCGCTTGCCGTCGCGCGAGCCCTGCTCGTTGATCGCCACGATGCGAGCGACCTCGGGGTCGGCCCAGCCGACGACGAGCGTGCTGCCCTCGAAGGACCGGATCGCGCGCAGGGTGTCGACAAACACGCCCCTAGGCTAGATTGGACGTGGCTGCCGGGGTGGGCGATGATGCAGTATGGGCCCGATCGCACCGCTCGCAGAACTGACCACGATCAACGGAACCGAGTACATGGTCCACTGGGGCGGGTACACGCACCGCGCTGAGTTCGCGGTGTGGGAGGTGGTGGGTGCTCGCAAGTGAACTTCGAGCAAGACATGCACCTGTGTGGGCGGGGATGCTGGCAGGCACACGTGGACATCGTTCGGCACGTGTGGCGTCGCGCGTTCGATTTGATGGATTCGCCGTACCCGGCCGAGGACTGCGCCCCGCTGCGCTAGGCCCGCCCGGTGCCGATCGTGGGGATGCAGTCGCGCAGCGCCATCGCCGTGATCCCGTAGATGGTGCGCCCGTCCAGCGACCCGGCCGCCTCGCCGACCTTGACCTGCGCGACCGCGTACGAGGTCGACGCGCCGCCCAGCGAGACCGACGTGGACGACACGGGCCCGACCACGCCGGCGACCCCCACGCCCGTCACCGCCAGCATGTGCGCTACGTGCCACGCCACGATGTCGCTCCACTCGTCGCATAGGGTCAGGTCGGCATAGAGTCGCCCGACGGTCGTGATCAACCTCGCGATCACCAGATCGGGGATCGCGTCCCACCGGCCGACCGGGTCGAAGGCGAGGGCTTTCACGTCGGCGGCGGTCGGCACCGCCCGAGGCTACCGGGGCAGCGCCAGCACTCCGGCCCGCCGCGTGGTGGGGTCGTAGACGGCGACGAGGCGTCCGGCCTGGCAGAGCTCCGCGACCGCAAGGCGGGCCCGCTGGCGCCCAGCAGCGTCCGTGGCGAGTGCGTCGGCGATCTCGGCCGTGATGCTGGTGCCGTCGTGGTCGGCGACGAAGGCGAGGACGCGGTCGCAGGTGTCGGCGAAGCGCTGGGCGAGAACGGGGCGAGGCGACATGCTCGGAAAATACCGTCGCGATCTACCCGAGATCAAGGTCAGGCAGCGAGCGGGAGGCCGACCTGTGCGCGATGGTGCGCGGCGATGCGGACGGCCTCGCCCCACTCGTCGTCGGTGAGCACGCCCGTGCGGAGGTGAGCGGCGAGCCGATGCCCGGCGGCCGAGGTGGACCCGGCGAACCCGACGCCGTTCTGCTCCCGCGCTCGGTCCGGATCCGCGTCGGCGAGCGTGAGGATGGCCTGCTCGGCGTGGCGCTCCGCTGCGGTCACGGGCGGGCGGGCGTCGAACAGCCGCGCGGCCTCGGCCTCCCGCGCACGGGCCTCCGCCGCCGCGGCGTCGCGCTCGCAGGCGTCCACGAGGTCGCGCGTCCCCCGACCCTGCACCACGGGCGGGAGACACCCGTCGGCCTCGCCCGCCACCTTGACCAGCCAACGCCCCACGTGGCCGCCGGGGAGGCCCGTGGCGACGCGTGCGAGGCGGGCGAGCAGGGCAGGGTCCCGGATCCACCCGGGCCGCGTGGGGCGTTCCACAGGCGCCGGGGCGGGGGCGGGCAGACCCACGACGACGGCCCCGAGGTCCGGCACCGCTGACACCCGCCCGCCGAGTTCCGCAACACGGTCGACGGTGCCGGCGATCATGCGGGCCTTGTGCGTCAGCAGGTCGGCCATGCGGTCCTCGATCCACGCGTCGCCGCGGAGCAGGACGACGGTACAGGGGAGGGTCTGCCCGATCCGGTGGATGCGCGCGAAAAGCTGCTCGTTTAGGGCCGGGTTCCACTCGAGGTCACAGACCACCATGTCGGCCGCCGCGGTGAGGGTGAGCCCGACTCCGCCCGCCCGGATCGTGAGCGCGACCCCCTTGAGATCGCCCCGCTGGAATGCCGCGACGATCCGCGTGCGCTCCGCCGCGTCGACCCCACCCGCGATGAGCGCCCACCCCGGACGCCTCGCCACGCGCTCGCAGACCTCGCGGTGGGCCGAGGCCAGCACCAGCGGACGGCCCGCGGCCTCGCACTCCTCCACGAGCTCGAGCGCGGCGGGCAATTTGGCCAGGGCGAGCACACGCCGCGCGGCGGCCATCTCGCCGATCTCGCTGCCGGCCCGGAGCGCGGCCTCGATGGCCTCGGCCGTTGCGGCGGGGTCGGCTGCTGCAGCATCGACCGCGGGGCGGAGGCGGCCCTCGATGGCGGCGGCGAGTTCGGCGGCCTGCCCCTCAATGGCGACGCGGCGCTCGAGGATCGTGAGCGATGGCAGGTCCTTGGCCACGTCCGCTTTCGTCCGGCGCAGCGAGACACGGGACAGGGCGACGGTGGCTGCCGCGGTGGGAGTCGCTTCGGCGCTGTGAATGGCCCCGCCGAACGCCTTGCTAAACGCCGTCCACGATGAAAAGGCGGTCTTGAACGCGCCGACCGCTTCGAGGACCGCTTTGAGTTCGGCGGGGCGATTGCATACCGGCGTCGCCGTCACCAGCAGGCGCCGACCGTCGACCTTGCCGATCGCCGCGAACACGGCGCGGATGGCCTTCGCGCGGTTCGATCGGGCGTTCTTGACCACATGCCCCTCGTCGGCTGCACCGTCGACCCCGCGCGGACACGGCCCGGCGGCGGCCACGTCGTCCGCGTTCACCACGTCGTAGTTGACGATCACGATCTCGCCCGGCCCTGGCCAGCGGAAGGACCCGGCGCAGCGATTGCCGTCCGAGGTTTCGGCGCAGGTGCGGAGCCGTGGAGCGACGGTCACGCGCTCGCACACGTCCGGCATGAGCGGGACGGGGCGGTCATTGATGACCCTGACGAGGACCCCGTCAACCTCCACGCGCTCGTCGGTCGACGCCCGCGGAGCGGCGCCACCCTCGCCCTCGGCGCCCGCGACCGACACGTCGCCGATGAGTCGGGCCCGCGAGACCTTGCCGCGCCCGAACCCGGCCGCCGGGGCGGAGCAATGCCCACCCGGGGCGCACCCGTCGACGCCCACCCCGGCAGCCCCCTCGACTTCGGCGGTGCAGGTCGGCCGGGTGCCAGCGTTGCTCTTGACCCCATCAAGGACCACGGGGCGCAAGTCGGGGCGCCACATGGCCGCCTCACGCTCCCACACGCCCTTGACCGACGCGGGGCAGAAGACGACGATCCGGTCCCCGAACGCGAGGAGGATCTGCATCGTCTTCCCGAGGCCCATGTCATCGAGCAGCGCGCCGGCCCGCGTCGCCCGCACCCACCGGATCCCGTCGAGTTGATACGGCCGGGGCACGAGACCCCGCTCGGCCAGGGCAGCGACCACCCGGCCGAGCTGTGCGTCGGCGTCGGCCACCACACCCCCCACGACTTCGCTGCCGGCCCGGAGGCGCGTCGCGGCCTCCTCATCGACCGCCCGCACCTCGAAGCCCGCCGACTGCAAGGCAGCCACCGCACGGGCCGCTGCGGGCCCATCGCCGACCTGCCCCTTGCTGGGCTCGGCCACGAAGCGCAACTCACCGACCGCGCTCCGGTACGCTGCGAACGCCGCGTCGCCGTAGCGATCCGCGAGGCCGAAAAACAGCCCGCCGGCCGCCTCCCGCTTCGTCAACTTGTGGCGCCCCTTCCCGCCGGGAGGGGGCACGCGGACGAGGACGACGGGCAGGGTGGTGGGCATGAGTCAGGATCCCCGGTCGGTGCGGCGAGGTCTAATCAGGTGGTGATGCCGGCGGTCAGTACCGTGTGCATGTGAGCCTCGACCGCGGCCGCGCAGCGATCCCGATGCTCGGCGGCGTTGGCCCAGTTCGCGTTAGCCGTCGTGACCCGTGCCCGCGTCGAGCCCGGCTGTAGGCGGTGCCGGGCATCCTGCGCGCGGGTGCTCGCGGTCTGTGCGTCGAGATAGCGCTTGAGCAGGAGGCGGAGTTCAGTGGCAGAGTCGACCGTGAGCATGCTGTGAATATGGGTCCGCCACACCCGCCGCGCAAGGTCTATCTTCGCGCCTCCGATGAGACTTGACGCGGGGTCCGAGACGCGCCACGATGACCCCATGACAATCCGGGATTTGGTAGGGTGGGCAGCGTGGGGTGCTGACGGGGTGGACAACGCGGCGACGCATGCGCAGGGGGCGGAACTGCTCGGGAGGCGGATCATGGGGTACGAGGGAGATCTCTCCGCTCACATGCTCCTTACCGGGACCGTGGTGGGCGTGACCTTCGAGTCGCGCTCGTGGCGGTGGGTGGTCCGCACGGCGTCGGGGTCCCTGTATCGACTCGGGGACTCGATGCACCGCACGGCCCGCGCGGCGGCCGACGTGGCGTCCGAGACGGTGAGCCTGCCGCGGGCGGCATGAAAAAGGCCCCGGAGTCACCTCCGGGGCCTACGCGTCGTCGCGTCAGGGACTACTACAGGGCGGGATCGCCAGCAGCAGCGCGGTAGATGATCTTGCGGCCCTTGGGCTCGAAGTCGACCACACCGCCGCTCGACTCACGCATGACGGTGGAGTGCTTGCCGTAGTGGTCCGGCCAGGTCTTGATCTCGAGCTGCCGCCCAACGACGTGGGCGAAGACCTCCGGATCGTCGCGGTAGACCATCGCGCAGGAGCGCTGCTCGCCGCCGACCCGAATGCCGCCGGACAGGCGCGCGGCCATGGTGGCGTTGATGCCCTTGCTCTCGATCTTCGTGATGGCCGCCGCGCCCAGCGAGCGGAACTCGTTGGCCACGACGATCTTCTTGATCGAGGGGGCCCGGCGCATGAAGTTCTCCAGCGCGCTCTCGCCGGGGGTCGTGACACCGTCGGTCCACATTTGGCGCGCGAGGTGGGCGTAGGAGGCCGGGTCCATCGCCAGGGAGTCGGCGACCCGATCGTCCTGGAAGTTGACATCGGTGGACTGGCTCGACACGAGGCCGAGCAGGTTGTTGACGTTGACCTCGGGGTCCGTGCCGGCGAACTCGGACTGCGTCGCGGCGGTGGCGGGGGTGCTGCCGTAGAGCAGGCCCGGGAGGCCAGCGGTCGAGAGCTGACCGAACGCGGCGATCCACGCCCGCTTGCGATCCATGGCCCGCTGAGCGCCCGTCATCTTCTTGTCGACCAGCGACCACGGCGGCCCGCCGTTGGCACGCACGGCCGCCTCGATCTCGAGTTCGCGGTCGGTCCAGTTGGCGCCTTTCTTGTAGAACCGGAGTTGGCGCAGGACCGACCCGCGCTCCGCGTCGGCACCAGTCGCGCCCATCGGCTCGAAGGTGTCGCCGAGCTCGGCGTCCTCGTCGGTGTCGATCTCCTGATACTGCAGGTACTCGGTCAGGACCGTGCCGATCGTCTCGGTCGGGATCACGTTGAAGATCGTCGGCGAGGCGTAGCGCTGCTTCAGGACCCGGCCGAGGACGTGGACCGTCTCGGCGTGCAGCCACACGGAGTCGGCGTCGGTGCGCATGCCGGAGCGGGCGGCCGGTTCGCGCAGCCAGCGGGTGAGCCACTGCTCGAGCGCGCCCTGATACTCCTCATCGGCCTTGATCGCGGCGTCGCGGGTGTTGAGTTCGCCGGCCACGAAGGCATCGACGATCTGCGCGGCGCGGGGGACGTGCCGGCGCATCGCGTCGACCACGACCTTGTTGCCCGGCATCGAGTCGCGCAGGGCGAGGTAGCGGGCGGGGAGGTGGGTCTGCGAGTGGTCGATCTTGGCGTGCTTCGACCACCGCACGCGCGGCTGGGGCTCGAAGGAAACGAGGGCGCTGCCGTCCCGGCGAAGGCCGTAGGCGAACTTGGAGAGGTCGGGGGTGGTCACGTGTTGGGCTCCTAGGCGCGGCAGGGAAGGGTGAAGCGCGGGCACTGCGAGGCTACGCAGCGCCCGTCAGCGGCTAGCAGCGGAACTCGAGGTATCCGACACTGGCGGTCGCGGCGTGGGCCTTGCCCCAGCGCGAGCCATCGAGGGCGATGGCGGTGGGAGCGACCTGCGCGACCGTATTGGTCACGGTGCAGGCGGTGGTCGCCGGGCTGTACTCGGCGAGGGTCCACGTGGTCGTCTTGTCGCGGGCGACGAGGGTCACGGTGGCCGACAGAACCGTCGCCGTGAAGCGCGGGCCCACGATCGGGTCGGCCGCGATCTTGGCCTGCAGGAGCGTGGCGGTCGCCGCGTTGCTGGCCCCGGTGGCGACCGAGACGACGTAGCCGTTGAAGTCGATGCCGACCGCGTCGGTCCCGTTGAAGGCCGAGATCACGCCGGTCCACGTGCCGAAGGTGCCGCCGTCGTTGCTGCGGAACTTGCCCGCGTCGACTCCGCTGATCACGACGTAGGGGATGCCCAGCATGAGCGCTGCACCCGGCGAGTCCGCGAGCTGGACCTTGGGATAGCCGCCGGGGATGACGGACAGGTCGCGGCCCGGGGGCGTGCCCTTCGCCGGATCCCACCCCGCCAGCGCGAGCGAGTAGGGGGTGTGGCGGAAGTTGCGAAGCGCCACGCCGAAGATGTCCGCGGCGACGGTGCCCGAACCCGGCGGCTTGACGGCGCCGAAGTCGGAGGCGTCGCGGATGACCGCGGTGCCGGCGGCGACGTAGGCCGGAGCCGAGCCGCTGGTGACGGTCGTGATCGGGGTGAGGTCGGGGGTACCGGGGGTGTAGGAGGTGATCGTCGGGTCGCTGAGACCTTCGAGGGTCAACTGCACGTCGGCGCCGCTGACGGCCGCGAGGGCGACGGCGCGGTGAGTGGCGAGGGCGTTCCACAGGGCGACGAAGGTCGCGGCCGTGGTGGCGCCGGTCACGGGGTAGGTGATGCCGTCGATCACGAAGCCGACGACGCCGCCGTCGAAGCCCGAGGGGGTGGCGGTGATGACCTTCGAGGTCGGGGGCACGGTGCCGGCGACGTGGCAGTCGATCCCGCTGATGTTGGGCGAGTCGGCCCACAGGCTGCCGGCCGGGTTGGCGCCGGTCTCGCCGCTGTAGTCGGTCTGCGGGAAACCGGAGAGAGAACCGAGGAGGGTGGATGCGAGGGTCATGGCTGCGAGGCTCCGTTCGAGGGCAGGGGGTGTCGCGGCCGGTTAGCCGTCGTCGTAGAGGGCGCTGGGCGTGTGGGTGGGGGCCGCGTCCTGGCGCAGCACCGGGGTCTCGACCGACGGCTTGACCGGGTCGGGGACGACCTTGACGGGCGCGGGGTCGCGGCCGCCGGCGGTGGACAGGGCGACGTAGGCCGCCTCGATCGCGTCGACCGAGTCGCGCTTGAACGAGTCGCCGAGGCGCGCCTTGACGGCCGCGCGCTTGACCGCGAAGTCGTCGTCCGAGTCGGCCACGTCCAGCTTGCCGCCCGCGACCTTGGTCGCCTCGAGGATGAGGCCGAGTCGCTTGGCCTTGCGGGCCTCGGCGATCAGCGGGGCGACGAGCTCGGCGTCGGCGGCCATCTTGACGGCCTGCTCCTTGAGCGTCGCATTCTCCGCGGCGGCCTCGCCCACGGCGGCGTCGGAGGCGGTGAGGTCCGAGGACATCCCGCAGATCTGCTCCGCCATGCTGGCGAACAAATCAGCGATGGGGCCGGCGAGGTCCGGGGGGAGATTGATCTCGATGCCGTCGGCCTTCATGGTCGACTTGGCGCCGGGGAGCGCGGAGACCTTGTCGGCGAGGCCCTTCGAGCGGGCGGGGAGTAGGATGGTGGCCACGCCGGGAGGATAGGGAGCGGCCTCCGCGGCCTCGTCACCACGCACGGTCGACACCGCAGCGCGGGCCCGGCACGCCACGCACTCGGGTGCCTCCGCACCGTCGGCGAACGGCAACTCGGTCACGTTGTCGGGGTGGGCGCAGACGTGGATCCGGTGGAAGGTGGTCCACGAATCAAAGCCACCATCCGACGCGGTCATGGTGCGCCAGCGGGTCGCCACGGTACCGTCCGGCCACAAGACACCATCCATCACGCGCCCGGTCCCCGACACGCCCGACTCGTCGCCGTTGCGGATCATCGTGAACAGGCGCGGCTCGCCGAGGTCGTCTCGCGGCGCGGGCGGGTCGGCGTCCTCGAGCCACCCATCGAGCCGCGGCAGCAGTTCGGACATGGGGCCGCCGCGGCCGCGAGCGATGGCGACGGCGAGGTGATTCGCGCCGAGCGTGCTGGGGTCGAAGCCCTCCGCGGCAGCCGCCACGACGCGGGGATCCTCGATGTCGAGGACGTGCTCGGCGTCGTAGGCCCACACCCGGCCGCCGGAGTCGGTCCACTCGCCAGGGGTGTGATCGACGAGGCACCCGTACCCCAGCGACGTTTGAGTCTTGCCGGCCTCGATGTCAGCGATGGCCGCCGAGCCGTGGATCGCCACACCGGCGACGGGCAGGTCCACGCCCGCGATCTCGACGCGCTCGATGAGGTCGCCGACTTGGCCAACTTGCAGGCCCGCACCCGGCGGCCGGCGGAGGGTGCCATCCTCGCCCGGCCCGCTCGTGGCGTCGGCGCGGGCGTCGAGCATCACGGGGAGCGTCTGCCCCTCCCACGCCTCCGAGGGGTGCCCGTGGGTGCAGGTGAGGCGCTTGAGGGTCTCGACGTGCGAGGCGCTCCACACCTGCTCGGGGCGCCGCAGTTCGCGGGTGATCTTGCCCGTGGCCGCATCCCGGTACGGGCGGACCCCGATCCACGTCAGCGGGACGCGGAGGTGGACGACGCCGTCACGGGCGCTTCGCTCGACGGCCAGCGCGGAGGTGGAGCGGTCGACTCGGGTCTCGGCGCGTAGGAGCACGCGCCGAGGCTACGGACGGGGCTAGGCCGCGAAGGCGAGCATCGCGTCATTCGCCGCGGCGTTCGCGGGGTGCTCGTCGGACAGCCACACGGCCTCGGCGCTGGTCTTCTTGCCGTGACCCGCACTCGTGCTCGACTTGATGTGACGGAAGTGGCGGAAAGGCAGCCACGTCGCGCCATCGTTCTCGCAAACGATCACCTGTCCGCGCCACATGCGACACATTGCCCCGAGGCGCTCGAAGTCATTGAACTTGATTCGGTAGTGCTTCCCCGCTTCGGCGTACGGCGGATCCACGAAGTACGTCGCGGGCTCCCACGGAGCGTCGGCGAAGTCGCCCTCGATGATCGTCCAGTGCCGGATCGCAGCCACCTGTGCGGCGACGCGGGCGCGGATGCTCTCGCCCCAATACGACTTCGGGGTGACACCGTCGCGCATCCACTTACACGGGCTCTGCCGTGGTCCGTTGGCCGCACCCGTAACCCAGAACCCGATCAGTGCCGACGGGCCCGGCGCCAGTCCGAGGTCGCGGACGGTGGTCGGGATCTCCAACGGGAGGGAGAGGATCTCATCCCCCGACGCACCGATGAGCCAGCGCCACAGGCCGGCGATGATCGGGTCTTTTTCCACGAGGACCACGTCATTGAGGTAGTAACGGGTGCTGTAGCCTGCGGACCCCGCGAAGGGCTCGACGGTGCGGAAGTAACGGGGTTTCGGGTAGTGGGGAGCGGCCCGCCACTTGCCACCGTAGAACGAAAAGAACGGCCGAAGCGCTTGCATCGCCCGATCGTCGCCCACCCCACGATCGGCGTCTAATCAGGCCAGCGCGTCGATCTCGATCGTCACCGCGCCGGAGCCGAGGTCGAGCAGGGCCGGATCCACGCCGCGTAGGTCCACGGTCACGAGCGAGCCGTCGATCGTCACGTCCTGCTCGATCGTGTTGCGGCGGACCCGGAGGACCCTCTCAGGGAAGTCGCCCGCGGGGATGCGGTGTGAGGCCCACATGTCGGCGACCAGGACCACGCGGCGGGCGAGGAGGAGGGGCGTCCCCGCTGCGCTGTGGAAGTCGGCGAGCCACGCGCCCCGGCCGAGGTTGCACCCGGGTTGCCAGCGCAGGCGGACCCGTACGCCCGGCGAGGTCTCCAGCGACCCCGCGATGGGCGGAGGCCGGGCACCGGCAAGGGCGGACAAGTCGAGGACTGCGGGCAGTGCCACGGGGCGAGGCTAGGCCGGCGCGACCTCGATCCACGAGCCCTCGCGCTGTTCGCTGTGGTAGGTGACACGCCACCCGTGCTCAGCGAACCGCGCAACGATACGCAGGCACACCACAGAGGAGACGTTCTCGTAAACGCGCACGGGCCACGCCGTCGCGTTTTCCAGGCTGCGCACGATCGCACTCGTGACGCCCTCGATCTCGATGATGTGGGCGGCTTCCTGACGCGTTACAATCTCTTCGGGACGGGGGATGTTCATTCCCAGATTGTCGCCCGTGCCGTGGGTGGGGTCTAATCGGGGCCTACCCGCCGCCGAACACGCCCACCTCAACGAAGGTCGACCCCGCCCCACCTCCGCCGCCGAACCCGGCAGCCGCGAGGTCCGCGTCGGGGATCTGGGCCGCTTCCTTGAGGGTGACGATCCGCAACTCCTCGAAGGCCACCTCGATCAGCAGGCCGACGCCCGAGGGGTGGGGGCGCTCACGGATCGGGCCGATCCCCATGCGGCGCACCGTCTTGCCCGGGACTGAGACGGTCACAGGGTCGTTGGCTGCCGCGAGGCGGATGAACTCGTCCCGACGCCGCACGCACCGATCGACGTTGGCACGCGACTTGCGCGGATCGAACATGGAGACGGTGTCCGCCACGCCCGACGCGATGCCCGCGCCGATGAGCCGAAACGACTCTTTCGCGGTGTCAGCGCCCGCCACGTCCTTCAACTTGGCCCACGGGCTCGCCTCCTCGGGCGTGTCAGTGAGCAGGAAGGTCACGGTGATGCGTTCGGGCTCGCTCTTGAGCCGTGCATCCGTGACCGACTTCTTGCCCAGCTCGACGGGGTGGCGTGCGATTAGGGTCGGATCCTCGCCCGACCAGTCGATCACGCCGTCAAAGGCGAACGTCTCGTCGCTGCGCAGCGCCCCCGTGAGCAGGTCCTCGGGGATCACGAGGCCGAGGCGCGACGGATGGCGAGGCTCGAAGGACACGCGCCGAGGCTACGGAAGCGGCAGTCGACGGCCGTGGCCGGCCGGTACTGGGCCAAGAACGCCCGCTCGCCGAACACGATTCGCTCGCTGTGCAGCATGGCCGCCGGGCCGAGATTCGTGGCGATCTCGATGTGCATGCCTCCGCCCCGCAGACGCCGCACGTGGACCACCTCCACGAACTCGCGCGGGTGGCGATAGCGCGATACGTAGATTTCGCCCTGACCGATGAGTGCGGACTGCATGGACCGATCATCGGCCGAGGGGCGGGCGAGGTCTAATCGCGTCAGGCGGGCGATCCCGGACCTCCCTAGCCTCGGCCCCGTGGACCTCACCGGCAAAATCCGACCCGTCATCACCACCCTCGAAGCCGATGTCGCCGCGCTCGAAGCCGACACGACCGACGCCGACGCCGCTGCGGCCGCACTCGCCTCGGCCGCGCTCAAGGTGGCGAAACTGGACGTGCAGCCGATGGGCCCCGTTCAGGTGGACCTGATCGACTCCGCGACCGGCAGCACCTACACCTGGCGGCCGGGGTTCGCGGGTTCGCTCGTGTCCGCCTCGATCGTCCTCGATGGTGCGACGACTGCGGTGGGCGCGGCGTCCGTGGCGATCACCATCGCCGGTGGTGCCGTCACCCTCGCTGCGCCGCTGTCCGCCCCCGCCGTGTCCGCCTCGGGGTTCGCCGTCTCCACGACCGTCAGCTCCGGCGGTGCGTTCACCGCGAATCAAGCGATCCGCATCACGACCACCAGCGCCAACACCTCCGCCACCTTCGGCGGCGTGATGCTGGGTTACACCCGCACCTAGTCACAGCGCACGCAGCGTGTACGCCGCGGCGATCTTGCGCAACAGCGCGCGGACCTCCGACGGCGGGCGCTCACCCTCGGGCGCAGCGCGATTCTCGTCACCCTTCGGAGGCAGGGGGCTCGCTGAACGTCCACGCAAACTCGCGCGTCTCGTGGGAGAGACGTAAGTCGCGCCCCGGGTGGTCCCACGGGTCGTGGCTGGCCGGGCCGTGCTCGGTTGCAGCGCGGTAGACCAGACGCGCCTTGTACGCGTGAGCCTCTGCAATCCGGAGAATGCGGTCGGCTTCGAGCAGGAGGGACATGAGGTCGGGCTCGGACATGCCGTATGATCGCACCTCCCGCGGGTGGGGTCTAATCAGACCGTGACGCCGCTGGTCACGCGTCGGATCGCCTCGCGGGTCTCCTCCACCATGACCGTCTTGACGACGCGGCGGGTGGCGATCTCGATCTGGCGGGCGTCGGCGTCGATCGTGTTGCCGGTCACGGAGACGGGCACGTTGACGGTCACGGGGCCGATGTTCGTGACCGCGATCGGGGGCGGGGTGCCACGGCTGGCCACGTCCTCCACGCGGGCGAGGGCGAGCACGTTCTGCTGGATTTGGCCCGGCAGCAGTTTGCCCTGGTCAACCTGTGTCTGCAGGCGCGCCGTGGTCTCCTTTTCCGTGCGGAGCGCGATCGCCTCGGCTTCCTTCGCAGTCTTGCCGTCGCGGCTCGCACGCAAGCCGGCCACCCGGCCCGCGTCCTGCGACTTCTGCTTGATCTCGGCGTCGACCTCGGTTTGGTAGGCGGACTTCTCCACCTTGCCGGGCTTGCTCACGGTGGCGAGGTCGTACTTCGTCTCCAGCTCGCCGAGGCGCTTCTTTTCCGACTTGGTCAACTTCGGGCCGTTCTTGGCGCCGGCCTTGGTCCGCAGGCGCCCCAGTTCGGCGGCGTCGGCTCCACGTTCCTCGGCGGCAACAGCGGCGTCCCCGAAGCGGCCGGCGTCGGCGACGCTCCCCGACTCGATGCCTCCCGCCGTGCGGGTGCGGGCGCGGACGGTGGCGGTCCGGTTGTCGAGGTCGCGCTTCTCCTTATCGGACAGCGAGAACTCGGTTTTACCCATGCGCCGGAGCGCCTGCGCCCGAAACGCGGCAGCGGCCTTGTCGGCTGCCGCGTCGCTACCGGCGCCGCGGGCGTTCAGAGTTTGGATTCGCCCAGTCTCCTCCTTTGCCTGCTCGGTCTCGATCTTCTGGCGGTCGGCGGCTTCGAGTTTCGCCTGCGCCGCGGCGAACCGTTCGAGGGCGGTGGACGAATCCATGAGGGCCGCTGCGCTCTCCTTTGCGTTGATGGCGATCTGTCCGAGCGCGAGGCCCAGCCCCACCCCGGCAGCCGCGACGGCGCCGACGGGCCCGAGGGCAGCCGTCGCCGCGACCCCGAACGCGGTCAGCGCGATCCCTGTGGACCCGAGCGCACCGGCGGCCTTGACCACCCATCCGACCAGTGTCGTGAGTGCGCCGACGAAATCGAGCGCCGTGCGGATGATGCCCTCAATCTTGCCGGGCAACTCGTCCAGCGGGCCGATCAAATCCTTTGCGCGCGCCCACAGATCCTTGACGGCGCCGCCGAGCACCTCGCCGATCGAGCGAGCCCCGGGGCCGCTGGCGGTGGTGAAAAACGCGGTGATGTCGGCGACCACCTCCTGCAGCGCGTCGCCGAGGCCGGAGTCGTAGACCGCGGAGGCGGCCTGCGTGATCCCGTCCTGCAGTTTGTCCACCGCGCCGCCGAGGGTGTTGGCCTTGAGCTCCAGCGTGTTGCCGAAGTCGGAGGCGGCGATCTGCGCGAGGTACTTCTGCCAGCTCGCGCCGCCCTTGTCGATCGTCGTCGTTACGCCCTTGAAGGTGGCGGCAACCTTGTCGCCCTCCACCTTCGCCTTGATATTGAACTCCTTGAGGCGCTCAAACTCGCCGGTGGCCGCGTCGGCCAGTGCCTCCGCCACGTCGGAGGAGGACTTGCCGGGCGTGCCGGCGGCGATCTGCGAGAGGGCCTTGACGTTGCCCGTGTCGGCGCCGAGGCCGAGGCCGCGGAGGCGGTTCGCGGTGGCGATGCCCTCGCCGACGTTCAGGCCCCGCGTCGCGCGGAGTTCGGCGATCTGGGCGTCGGCACCAGCACGCGAACCCACACCGGCAGCCAACGCGTCGCGCTGCGCAGCGAAGGCCGAGCCACGCCCCACGATCTCGCTGAGACCGGCGCCCGCGATGCCGACGGCGCCAGCGTAGGCCGCCCCGACCCCGATCGCCGCGCCCTGCAAGCCGCGACGGCCCGCCGACTTGACCCCGTCGATCGCTCCCTTGACGCTGAACACGTCACGGAGGGCGGCCTGTGCGTCGGAGCGGAGGCCGGAGAAAAAGCGGGAGGGGGCCGAGCGGAGGGCCGCTTGCGTCGCGGCGATACTCCGGGTGAGCCCCTCGATCCGCTTGGTCGTCTCGTCGGCGGCGCGGCCCGTGTCCTTGATCGCCTTGGACCACTCGCGCTCTTCCTTGGCGGCCGAGCGGGCGGCGGTGCCGGCCTTTTTGGCGGCGTCGGCGAGGTCCTTCGCGGCGTCGGCTGCGGCTTGCAGTTCGGTCGGCGGGCCGCCCTTGCGCTCGATCGCTTTCTTGAGCGAGTCGAGGCGCTTGCGGGCCGCGTCAAGCGTCGTGTTGGCCTTCGCCGCGGCGGCCTCGAGCGCGACCAAGCCCGGCCCGCCGCGGACCTTCAACTCGATCACTTGGGTTTCGATGACGCGCTCTGACACCCCGCGAGGCTAAGGACGGGCCTAGGCCGCCATCGCCGGGACCTCGGCGGGTGTCGGGCCGTTCGCCGCGGTGTGCCCCAGCACCCGCCACAACTTCTCAACGCGCCCCTTTTTGGCGGCCAACTGCCCACCGTGGACGGGCGCGGTCCACACGAGCCGCGCCTCGACGCCAGCGGGCGGGGCCTCGGCGTATTCGCTCAAGTAGCAGGCCCGCTCCGGCGATGCGAGGTCGGCAAGGCGGCGCCACCACGAGCCCGCAGGCGCCGCAGCAACGGCGTTGTAGGGGGCCGTGCCCTCGTACGGCGGATCGCAATACACAACTTCGGCGTCGTCACAGGCCCACGTGGTAGCATCACTCGCCACGTGCTGCACGTTCTTACG
>OFQY01000250.1_pt1 | contig 22815 bp, 29 predicted proteins | sample 1542991 | NCBI WGS metagenome assembly OFQY01 (sample SAMN07774224, study PRJEB24372) | wastewater metagenome | isolation source: Exp Tend VB 10WW | collected 2016-02 | reverse complement strand
ATATTAATTTAATTAACTAAATTAGTTTTATATATTTATGTAAATGAAATAGATTTATAAAATTACTTTTTTACAACTACACATCCGGCGTATAAATTCGGGGCACCTTCGACCCACTCGTAACACGCAGTAGGAATGGGAAAACACGGCCCAGTATTTCCAAAGTTATCAATGGCACAGAATAAAACAGAGAGCAATAAAAGGTATTTCATAACGAACTCCTTAATTGTTATAGGAATAGTAATATCTAACTTTAATTAGAAAGTATCCATCGTGTACATATAAAACAATGTCATCATCCATCACATTTAATAGATAGTCCATATTACTTTTTTTCTCCATTTATATCGTTTATCATGTCCTTTATAGTGAACATTAAAACTAACAATAGACCTACAAATACACCAATCACTAGCATCGAAAAATATGCTAGAAACTCAACTAACATCACTACAATAAGTAAGTTGCTATTCATAACACATACCTCACAAAGAGACGGTTAGTTTTAACGAAACACCTTCCATACTCGTCTACTAGCGTTATGTCTTTTACCATGAATATCAAACCAAATAATTAACATTCTTTTGAATTTCATATAAACCTCCATTAAAGAAGTATTAATGTAATAACAATTGTAAAAATTACTAATCTAACTAAATCGAACATTCTTACTGATTTTAAAATTGCATTTTTGTAGTAGTTCATAAATTATTTATCCGTTCTATATATAAAGTATCTAATATTTTGAATAACAAATCAACGTTTATTTTACTATCTCGAATATACAATTATAAATAAAAAATGTTGTAAATCTAAATACTTACAATACTCATTTTAGAAACGATGTACACTTTAGCGTACACAATTATTTATGTTTAACACTATCCCAACGCTTCATATTATTTCTAGCAGAAAACAAAATACCAACAACGTAATAACCAAACCATAATATTAAAAATGTAGTCATAACTAATACTCCTTATAATTACAACGTTCGCTTCGTTTATGCTGCGTACTTACTAACATCTAAACTTGAATGGTTATCTGATTTAAGATTAAGCCAAACAGTTTTAACCAAACGAGTTTGAGGAATTAAAACTACAACTAAATCTAAGTCTAAAAAGTAATGTACTCTGTAAACAATTTTTGTTACAGTTCCCATATCGGAACACTCAACTTCTATAACCTGAGCATTTGTAGTATCAATCTGAGAGGGAAGTTCAATCGAACCGTATCGGTCATTAGTAGCAGCAGTTCTAGCATGCTGACTATAATTAAGAGTAACGATACCTAGATTAGTTCTTATTCCTTTTGGAAGCCCTAATTTTGAATGGTAAAGTTTCATAAAATTTCTCTTTCTTATATATCTATTATCCAGTAATACGTATAAAAAGACAAGAAAAATTCATGTAATATAAACCTTTATCGTTAAAGATAACTGTATTTAAACGTCATATACAAAGATATTGTAAATATAAATATATTGTTTAATAAAATCAAATATTTATCGTTTATCAAATCTATTTTCCAAAGTTTTGCAAATTGCTCGGCAAAAATAATGATATTATGAAAAATAGTGCTTTTTTCTGATTTTTACAATCCGCCGGCGGCCCTTGTGTATGTATGCCTATACAATGTCATTAATAATTCAATAATATCAACACGTTACAACGACGCATCGTTGTTTTGATACAACAATCCCCCTCCCCACGTTATAAATCACCCCAAGGGTATCGATACCTCGATGCAACGGGTTCCCCTTACATATCAATAACTTATCTTATATTTTTATAATCTTAACAGGTTTTACCTACCATCTCTCATATATACGTTTTGTGTACCCCCGCGCGCCCGTACCATTGAAAGGTACCCCGCCTATTGATTGTTGTACAAATGCGCGGACCCAATTTTGATAATCAATTAAATTAGTTTAGGGGGCTTAGTAACACTTTGAGCGGCAATCGTTACACGCTGCACTCGTCACTAACGGTAAACGTCACCGGTAACGGTAATCGACGTCGTCGCGGCCGCCGTACAACGTGTTACAATTAAACGGTGTCCCGGGCGGACGCCGAAAGGAACCTGAGATGGCAAATAAACGTAGACCACGAAGCAATAAAGTCGAGCAATCGATGGCACGTGCCCTTGACCAACTCGCCGAGTACGATTCCTTTCAAAGTGAAATCTCACCCATACTTAAACAGGCAATCAAAGAAGGCTGGGACGCTGAACGTATAAAGCGCGACCCCAAAATAAAGGCACTCCTAGTAAGTCGACTACTATCGATTGCGCTTAACGATAAGAATCCATCGGCGGCTCTTTCGGCGATTAAAGAATTTACGGACCGAAGTGAAGGCAAGGTGGCCGAGAAGCGCGAAGTCAAGATGGAACTTGAAACGACCCCGGACGAAGAACTTGACCAAAAGTTACAGAGTTTACTTGATGCGGGAATTGCGGAAGAAACGGATTCTATAAACTAAAATAGTATACGCCCGACTCTGAGTGCCGTATATTATTTTCAGAAAGGCAAACAAAATGGGCACCACTTACTTGTCTCTAGATTTAGAGATGCTCCAGCCGAGTGGGCTAATAATACAAATAGGGGCCTGTATAGGCGATTTACGGACGGGCGAAGTCTACGAAAGCTTTAGTCAGCTAGTGTGTCAGCCGGAACCTGTGTCGCCGTTTATTGAACAACTTACAGGCATTAGTACGGCCGACCTACAAGCCGAAGGCATACCGCTGTCCGAGGCCTACGCTAGACTGTTAGAGTTCCGGGCCAAATATGACAACGTTGAATACAATCCAATCGTCTGGGGCGGTAACGACATGGAGTACCTTAAACGTCAGCTCGGCGACGGCGCTATACCGTGGCCCTTTGGATACCGAATAATTGACGTAAAGACGATATTCCAATTTATCCAGATAGCGCGCGGCGCCAAAACTCAGGCAGGCCTAGCTAAAGCAATGATAAAGAGTGGCCTTAGCTTTCAGGGTCGTAAACATAATGCCAAAGACGACGCCGTTAATACGTTCCGTCTTGCACATCAACTTCTAGCTAACGTTGACAACCGACATAATAGTCGATAAGGTAAGTATATGAGAACACTTAAAATCAGGGTATACGGCAATATTTGGAGAGTTAAGTTTATAACCGCTAAACAGATGCATCGCATAACCGGACGACGGGCCGAAGGTGCTACCGACCTGAGTGGTAATCGAGTTATATACTTCGATAAAGAGGAAATGTCTAAAGTGTTAGTTTTACACGAACTCGGCCACGCGTACTTCTATGAACTACCGATAAAGCCAGCCCGCTTGACGTCTCTCCAAGTCGAAGAAGTAACGGTCGAGATGTATGCTGAAAAGATGGAAGAGATGGTTAAAACTGGACGGTTTATTCTTAAATTCTTTCGAGAAAATAGCTAAGGGTCAAAACCGATGGATACGTCAAAGTTGACGAAGGCTCAAAAGATTGAGCTCATTAAGTTACTTGAAGAGAAGGAGCGCCGGGAGCGCGCTCGTAAACCCGTCTATAAACCGCATAGCGGGCAGATAGACGTCCACAAATCTACGGCCAAAATAAGATTCGTTACGTCAGGTAACGGGTTTGGTAAATCGACACTGGCCGTTCAAGAGGCCTTTTGGTGGGCCAAGGGGTACAACCCCATAACCAAACAAACTACCCCCGTACCGGCACGAGTGGGCGTACTTATGGACCGTCCGTCTAAGTTTACCGACGTATTCCTGCAAGAGGCTCGTAAATGGTTTGACATCCCCTCGGAAAATTGCCATAAGCGAGGCAAGCCCCACCTCTCTGAGATAAGTTTTGACAACGGGTCGGTCATAGTTTTTTTCTCTCACGACCAAGACCCTCTAACCTTTGAGTCGATACAGCTTGATTACGTAGTAGCGGACGAGCCGTTTCCTCGTGAGATATACGTGGGACTTAGGCGCTCGATGCGTCGCAAAGGCTTTGACTCTAAAATGATTATTATTGGTACACCCATTGGCCAACCATGGTTAAAAGAACAACTATGGGACCCATGGGAGCGTGGTGAAAATCCTGAAGTTGAATGTTTTAGAGGTTCGACGCACGCTAACGAACGAAACCTGGCCGACGACTATATTAAATCGTTTAGTTCGGTTTTGAGCGATGCCGAAAAGCAAGTCCGCTTACACGGCGGTTGGTTTAACGCGGGCGGACTAGCACTTGCACATTTACTCGATAGAAAAATACATGTCGTAGATACATCCAACTGGGACCAAAATAACCCGTGCGTTATAGCTATCGATTGTCATGTATCTAAACCTCATACGGCCGTGCTATTAGGAATAGACAGAGACGGGTATATGTATGTGCTAGATGAATTTCAAAGTAAACTTATAGCGCGCGACTTTGCTAAACAGATGATAGCGCGAGAGTGGTTTACAAAATACAAGATACTTGATTGTGTCTATGACAGCCTTGGCCAAACGGAAACAAGTTCAGGTGAAGGATTTAAGTCGTTCGGTGTAGTCTTTAATGAGGTTATGTCGCAACATCGGTTAGGCCGAGCCCGTCCGACGACGTTTGAAGACAAAAACGAAGAAGAGTTTATTTCTCGTATACAAGACTCTTTGGCCATTCCCGAAGAGCCTAACTTAGCAGGACAAAGGGTGCCTAAATTACGCTTTTCTACTAAAGTTGAGCGGACTTACCGGGAGACGGAGAACGTCCAATGGGAAAAGACCCGAGGCATGGATGAGTTTAAACCTAAATTAGCCATAGGTAACAAGGACTTCATGGCGGCCCTTAAATATGCCCTGGCCACTAACCTTTATTATAAGAAAACTAAGGACAAGGTCTTTTATCATAAAAAACAAGCCTACGGGTTTGACTTGACCCCCAAGACTCGTGGTAAAATGAACATACGCCGGCCGCGCAACCGGTAAATCTCTGGAGAATTAGATGTCTGACATTCAGGACGACCAAAAGCTTATCGATAGCCGAAAAAACGCCCTCAAAGAGGTGGATGCTCCGCTTCGTGACCAAATCGTCAAAAAGCTATACGATAAAGTATTAGAACTCGGACTAAACCATAAAACTGTAACCGTCTGGGACCGCTCCATCTCTAATCGGTCGTTATGGAATGAACGTCAACGTGCTTGGCTCCAAACTTGGGACGACCACCTGGTATCTGATACGTCAGGGTCTTTTTCTGGTTCTTCACAACTTCATCTACCTATTGCATTTATTGTTTGTAAGACAATGCACGCACGTTTTCTCCAAGCCCTGTGGCAGGACCCCCCCTTTACTGTCCGTGCTAAGAATGAAGCATCCGTTGACAACGTCGAACTCGTATCAGATGTCATTAATTATTATTTAACAAAAGGTTCTAACTATAATAAGGGCGTTGGTCCGGTTCTTGACCAATGGGTATGGGACTGGATTACTCAAGGCTCTTCATTAATGAAACTCCGCTGGGACGTCAAATATAGCCGTTACCTTGATGTTGAGTTTGAAGCACAACCAAAAGAACCTAAAATTGTAACTCAAAACGGTGAAGAATTTCTTGTTCCACAAGTTAAGTATGTAGAAAAAGAAGTTAACCGTGTAAAGAATGTTTTTAACGGACCAGTCTTTGACCCGTTAAATCTTGAAGACGTAGTAATTAACGGCGGCAAGGGTGACCCTGACGCTGCCGACTCCGTACTTCATAGAGAATACATTACAGCGTCCGAACTATTAACTCTTGCAGATAGAAAAGTTTTCAACAAAGAAGCAGTTATGAAAGTTATCCAAGGCGGACCAGATAGACAAGACGGCGCCGCTGGAAACGAAACAAAATTAGACCGCGCAAGAAATTCAGGCAAGCCAAACCTTGATAATGACCAGGACTTAGACCGTTACGAAATTATTGAACATCATGTAAAAGCTGACGTCGACGGTTCCGGGATTAACTCTGATATTATTCTTTGGGTACATAGAAAAAGTAAAGAACTCCTCCGCGCAACTTACCTTTATCGCGTTTCTCCTAAAGGATTTCGTCCATTTATTAAAGCTGACTTTCAACCTAGAAAAGACCAGGAATACGCAGTAGGGATGGTAGAACTTCTGTATCCCCTAGCCAAAGAAATGGATGCTATTCATAACATGAGAATTGACTTTGGTCTTATCTCGACAATGCCATTCGGGTTTTACCGAGCATCATCGGGAATTGACCCTGAGACCATTCAACTTGAACCAGGTGCCCTTATACCTGTAGATAATCCTCAGACAGATGTGTTTTTCCCTAACTTAGGTAATAGAACGGTGTTCGGTTTCCAAGAAGAAGCGGCCATTCAGCAAATGATTGAACGTTTAACTTCTGTTTCTGATTTAAACTTAGGTGTTTTAGGCGGTCAAGGTGCAACTCGTACTGCAACCGGTGCGCGTGCACTTGTAAATGAAATGACCTCCAATTTAGACGTATATCTTAGACGTTTAAATCAAGGGTGGGAGAGCGCACTATCTAAGTTATTTGATATGCTTCAATTGAGAATTCCGGAAGGACTTGCATTCCGTCTTACCGGCAACAAAGGGGCTGAAGTTTTTAGAAAAATTAACTCTTCTCGTGATATCAGTGGAGAATTTGATTTAGAAGTTTCACCAAACTCAGCAACCTCTAATCAAGCAATTCGCGAATCCAAGAGCGCAGAAATTCTTCAACTTTTTTCAAATCCTCTAGCCATTCAGTTAGGAATTGTTGGCCCAGCACAGTACTACAACGCGATGGTTGAGTACCTCAAGAGTCGCGGAACAAGAGACTACTCTAAATTTGTTCTTCAACCTCAAGGACCTTTACGTATACTTTCTCCAGAAGAAGAAGCTAATCGAGTTTTACGTAATATGCCAGTGCAGGTCACTCCGGAAATGGACCACGACGGCTTTATCGCTTACTTTCAAGAAATTCTTGGAAACGATGAACTCTTAGGTCAATTTACCGAAGAACAAACTGTATTACTTGCACGTCAAGCTCAAGAACATGAACAAATGAAACAAGCTTTACAATTTATGCAAGCACAACAAGCTAATAGTGCCCAAATGCAACGAAATGCATCCATGGGGACACAACAATCACCCGTAGGACCAACAAACGGAAACGAGCAAGCATAACTAGAAAGGTGGTCATCCGATGACTCCTGAAGAATTGTTGATAGAATTTTTAAAGTCCGATTACTATGATATAGTATTAAAAGAACTTCGGGATTTATCCGAAGCGCTATCAAACGATGTATTAAAACTATCACTTGACTCAACGAATGACAGAGAACTGCTTATAAAAAAAGCTCGTTCAGAAGGTTCGGACAGGCTAGTGGGAAGTTTTATACGCCGTTTACAATCCCTAAAGTCTAGAAAGACTGACGGTAACTAATTCGATTGACTCGCGTTACGAGTTGGAAAACATATGTCCGATGAAAGCAAGAAAGCACCAGAAACGGTCGCGTCTCCATTAAGCGAAGAAAGATTTAAAAATTTTCAAAGTGAAGTTGACCGTAAATTGTCAAACACTAATTCTCAATTACAGGCACTTTTAGGTGAAATGCAGAAAGCACGAACTGCTTATGCACCATCTTCTACTAAGCATGTATCTGTTTTTGAAGACGAAGAAGCATATGCTCAGCGTATTAAGGCTGAAGCTTCTCGTGAAATTGAAGCCAAACTTGAAGCCAAACAAGCAGCACAGAACAGATACCAGCAGGTTATTGGAAAAATTGTAGCTGATTATCCTGAAGCATCAGACGAGTCAACTCCTTTAATGATTCGTGCAAAAGAAATTTACGCATCATACTCTGATGATGAACGCGCATCCCCTGTTACAATGAAGGCCGCAGTTACCGAAGCCGCGTCCGAACTAGGTATTCGACCAAAGAGTAAACGAGCCGCCTCCTCAACTGAAGACTCCTTCGTCATGGGTGCATCAAGCTCCCCTTCCAGTACGTCTAAGCGTTCAGTAAATACCGAAAAGGTAAACGCCGCAATTGACTTTGCCCGCCTAATGGGACTTGACGAAAAGGCTCAAGAACGTATTAAAGCTAAAGTTAGCAAAAAATAAGGATAAAATATGAGTAACAAACCTGTAACCGGTGGAAAAAAGCACATTTCAGAAAAACCAAGCGGTCCAAATTTAAACACCCCTGATTTTTTTAGAAATCGCCTTCAAGTCTCACCTGAAGTATTAGAAGACATCAAGTCAAGAGGTTTAGAACACCGCTGGATTAATGCTAGTGAGTTTCATGCCAATGATAACCAGCATCAGTGGGGTTGGCAGGCCTATAAACGACCTGAATCTCTCCAAAGCACTCAGGCTGCAGTACTAGGCAATTCACCTGATGGTACAATAAGAAGAAAAGAATTAATTTTAGCAGTTAGACCCAAGGAATGGGGCGATGCACATAGGTCATCTATTGCTCAAACGCAACGACGGCTAAATAACTATAAGAAAGCTAGTGCTCAGGAAATCCAGGGCATGGCTAAGAACGGAAGACTTTCCACTAATTTCACTGATGATTCAGGGGACGAGTCTTAATAAACAAACGATTTAATATAATCGTTTAGGAGAACCTTAAATGGGAAATGCAGATACGCCCAGGGGCTTTACCCCATATGGCGCACTAAAACAAGTAGCCGTTTTCGAAGCAGGGTCCGTAGTGGCACCTGGCGAATTCGTCTCTTTAGCTAGCGATGGACAAGTTGATGCTTCCGCCGCTGGTGCAACAATTCTCGGGTTAGCTCTTGACTATGCCGCCGCAGCTGGTGACAAAGTTCGTGTAGCTATTGACCCTAACCAACTTTATGTTGGCCAGGCCGATGAAACCGAAATCGATGCACAAACCGACGTCGGTAATCTTTGTGATATCGTCGCTACGGGAGACAGCACCACTTACAAGGCTGCACGAATGGAAATTGATAGCTCCACTATCGGTACCGGTTCAGGCGGACAACTTGTAATTTTGGGCCTTGAATCCCGTCCTGATAACGCTTTCGGTGGTTTCGCTGACGTTATTGTTAGAATTAACGAACATCAATTAGTAACCGGCTTTGCTGGCGTTTAATTAGAGGAATATAACATATGAGTACAGCTCCATATGCAGTAAGAAGTCAGTATAGTCATCTATACGGCTCTTCGATGCTTCCAGTTTTGGAAGAAATCATTGATTACGAATTGTCACAGCACCCTTCTCGCCGTGACATGCTTTTTAAAAAGGTATCTACCGATAGAGATATCTGGCAGTCTACCGAAATGCACGACCTTCCGTTGTTTGAAAACGTAACTGAAGGTTCTGATATTTCTGTTAGCCGTCCTTCTCAGGGCGCTAGCAAGACCCTTTCTGTCAAGAAAATGGCCCGAGGATTTTCGATTTCTCGTGAAGCCGTTGAAGACGGAAAGTTTGACCTCATTTCCGACATGGTTAGAAAACTAGCAAAGTCGGCAAAAGAGTCTCAAGAAGTTGATGCTATGAACATCATCAACAACGGATTGGCTGGAACCGAACTCACCGCTGACGGCGTTGCAGTTTTCAGTACCTCCCACACCTTGCCATCTGGTGGAACTTTCAGAAACAGACTTTCGTCTGATGCTGACCTTTCTACCACTTCTTTGGCAACTATGTTGACGGATTTCGAAACCCAGTTCGTAGGCGACAGCGGCATTATCTATGCTCCAAAGCCTAAGTACTTGTGGTGCCATTCGTCAAACAAACGTTACGCTATGGAAATCCTTGAGTCTCAGTTGAAAGCTGATACACCAAATAACAACATGAATCCTTTCGTTGCCGATGGTTTGATTGTTGTTTCCAGTCCTCACCTGTCTGATACAGACGCTTGGGGCTTGGCTGCTGATGCTTCTGAAACCGGTCTTCGAATTGTTGAGAGAGAAGCTCTTAGATTCTCTTACTCCAATCCGGATGAAGGCGCTGGGTTCTTGAGCGAAGCTATGATTTGCAAAGCCACTTACCGTGAGCAGGTTGGATGCGTGCACCCAATCGGTCTTTTCGGAACTGTAGGCGCATAATAAGCGATTAAAATTCAGGGGGTTAGACGGGAAACTGTTTAATCCCTTGTTTTTTATGTTATAATTACATTAAGGTCAGTCAACCTAAAGAATCTACAAAATAAATTGACTAAATTTTTTGGCTCTAAACCTCTGTAACGCAAGTTTAGCGCTTTCCATGCGAGGAAATTCACATGCCAGGTACTATTTCAGTTACTTCCGACTCCATAGTTAATGCGGGTTATTCTAATAGAAAAAGAATACGAAAAATCGTAATCGACTGGACGGCTGATGCCGCCGCCGCTACGGTCCCTAACCTTACCCTTAGTAACATCTACGGATACGTGATTAAAGCCATTACTAATCCAGGTTCTACGGCTCCAACTGCAAACTATGATATTGCTCTTGGTGACCCAGAGGACACGGCTCTAGACGCTTTAGCCGGTGCTTTACAAAATCGACATACATCTACAACGGAACAGGTTTATCCGACCGGTTCGGGCTCGACTGTACCTATTTGGTTAGACAAAGGTGACTATACATTGTCGGTATCCAATAATGCAGTTAATAGTGCGACCGGCAGGATTATATTTTATCTAACCGATTCCCTATAAAGGAATGTTGACGTGGCTACTACAGCAACCCGCAACAGTAATACACTTTACCTAGAAGCATCTGGGGGCGCATCAACTATCGATGCTCTTACTGTTAAGAATATTGTAGTAAAAAGTATTATATTAACGGCAGGAGCCTCTGCTGAAACGTTAACTCTTCGTGATGTATCAACAACTGACCTAAAATTAGTAATTAAAGCCGCCGCAGGTACGACATATTCGATTAACGACATGGAACCGATAGTGTTTCCAAACGGCATCCGAGCAACATTATCTCAAACGGATAGTTCGGCAACCCTTGTAATACAGGAGTCTAGAGCATAATATGGCACTATTTTCAAGTCGTACTTTCGCCGACCTAGTCTCTGCTGTTCGTGAAGAATTAGGCATTCAGTCCTCTGACACTAACTCGATTAATAGAATTAAACGAGATATTAATCTTGTATATCAAGAGATAACGGCCGAAAAAAATTGGTGGTGGTTAGAAGGAAACGTAACTTTACAGGTTCCTGCCTATATTAACGCAGGCACGGTCACAGTTACACAGGGTTCTTCTGCTATTACATTCTCATCGGCTCCCGCTGCTTCACAGAAGGGTAAACTCTTCTCTGTTGACGGATTTAATGAAATCTACGTTATCGATAGTCATACCGCAGGCGCAACCACGGCAACTATCAGTGAACTTTATGCAGGCGTCACTAACTCCACGGCCACATATAAACTATTTATTGACCGTATCCCACTTCCAACTGACCTTAAAGAAACCACCGAGATATGGCACGATTACCACCACGTTTCTCTTGAAGGCCAGGGTAAACAAGACTACCGACGTATTTGCATGGCCGCGGCTAAAGCCGAAGGTAAACCTGTCTACTACTACACAGGTGATTATGCTGATGCACAACAACTTAGTTCTATATCAAGTTTACCTGCATCATCAACACGTTCAAGCGCTGGAGTTATTAAAAATGTTGTATTTGCATCAGCGTTACCCACAGCCTTAGTAACTGATGTAACCGATGGTAAACCTGTCTACGTTAATATTAGCGCAACCGGAAGTCCAAGCTATAACGGAAACGTTTTAATTTCATCTGTCTCTACTACAAATACAACGAACGACACAATTAGTTATATCGGTAAAGCAGAATTACAAGAATCATCTACGGCCGATACTTCAATTACGGTTAAAAGAATTGACCAAGAATCAGACTTTGACCGTTATCGCGAACTGTATATTTATCCCTATTTGACAAATTCTCGTATAACACTTCACGTTGATTATGTCAAAGAGATAATGCCGCTTGAAAATGACAACGACGAACCGTCTATTCCTGCACAAGACAGACTTATACTTATCTACGGTGCACTTCATCGCGGATGGAGCAGACTTCGTAATCCCGAGGAAGCGACCAGAAACTACACTCTTTATCAGAATAAGCTTGCCAAGATGGCAGGTAAACTTACCGACACCTTTGATAAACCAAAACTTCAACCATCGCGTTTATATTTAAATGCTAAACGTACCGCAACGACTAGACTTAACCTTAATCCTAATACAGGATTTGGTGTAGGTGGAGGTACGGCAGGTCAAACTGTAACAGGTACTGCCAATAGAGCAGCTCAGTTTAGTGCAACCGGAAACCTTGAAGCATCCTCAACAGTCTCTACAACGGAACTTGGGTACCTCGACGGTACAACATCTAATGTACAGACACAAATTAATTCTAAGGCACCAACAGCCTCCCCAACCTTCACTGGTACGATAACAACTCCATTAACAGCATCTCGTGCGGTTGTAACTGGAGCATCGAGTGAATTGTCAGCATCTGCAGTTACAGCAACCGAACTTGGATATGTTTCAGGTGTTACTTCGGCAATTCAAACTCAAATTAATGCTATATTAGCCGCGGCATCGCCTACTACAGTTGCATTAGCTGATAATCAAGCCGCCGCTGCTAACGTAGTAACTTACACAGTTGCTACATACGATAACGTACAATTAAGGTATTCGTTAAAACGTGGCAGTGCCATAATAGAAACAGGAACGATACATCTAGCCTCCGATGGAACAAATGCATCGATTGCTGTATCAGGTACCTCGGTTGGAACAAGTGGCGTTACGTTTAGTGCCGACGTTTCAGGCGGGTCACTAAGACTTCGTTATACGTCAACATCAACAGGTACGGCACCCTCATTTAAATATACCGAGACTAAGTGGTTAGCTTAACAATAACTTGGAGAATGAAGAGTTATGTCTAGTAAAAGTTTTAAAGTTAAAGACAGTTTAAATATCGAAAGCGGAGGAACTGCCTCTGAAAACGGCGATGTCGTCGTTAACAGTAACCGCTTACAATTTCATAACGGCTCAAGTGCTGTTAATATTGTTACTGCTTCAAGTACCGATACACTGACCGGAAAGACATTTGACGCCGATGGCAGCGGTAACTCTATAACAAATATTGAAAATGCTGATATTAAAGCAGGCGCAGCCATTGCTCTTAATAAACTTGCTGCCGCGACTGCATCACGTGCTTTAGTTTCTGATGCTTCCGGATTTGTTTCGGCCGCAACCACAACCTCTACAGAAATTGGCTATGTAAACGGTGTTACTTCGGCTATTCAGACACAATTAAACAATAAAGCTTCATCATCGGATTTAACTACACATACAGGAGCAAGTACAGGAGTACACGGTGTAAGCGGTTCAGTTGTTGGAACTAGCGACTCTCAAACTTTAACAAATAAAACGATTTCCGGTGCATCTAATACCATATCTAATATAAATCTAGCCACACAAGTAACAGGTAATTTACCAGTTGCTAATCTTAATAGTGGAACCAGCGCGTCTGCTTCTACCTTTTGGCGCGGTGACGCTAGCTGGGCTTCTCCTGCAGGTGCAGCCGTTGCAGTTACATCTAAAACTACAACATATACCGCAACAACTGCCGATGACGTTATTTTGGTCGATACTAGTGGCGGAGCATGGACACTTACTCTTTATGCATCATCAAGTAACTCTGGCCGACGTCTAAAAGTCAAAAAAACAACATCAGATAACAACGCTCTCACTATTGACGGAAACAGCTCTGAAACTATTGACGGTCAAGCAACAACTACAATTAATACTCAATACGAATGTATTACATTAATTAATGACGGCACCAACTGGCACATAGAAAGCAGGGATTATCCACGTGCTGCTGTAGCATATACACCAACATACTCAGCAGGCTGGGGAACGGTAGCATCATCTAATGTTTTTTATCAAAGATTAGGTAATATTTGCCGCATTTACGGAACATTTACACTAGGTACGGTCGCAGCCTCATCAGGAACAATAAGTCTTCCGAGCGGACTAAACATAGATACGACATTAACGGCTGTTGCTGCAAGCGGCATCTTACGAGCAGGCATGATTAATCGTATAACTAACGGTTCAAATGCTGTTTACTTACTACAAAAAGTACTAGCTGTAAGTACCGGCTCAACGACCACTGTATACATGGCCGATACCGCAGCGTCAAATACACACACAGCAACAACGGTCAGCTCGGTATTTAATACAGGCGAATATACAACTTTTAGTTTCGAAGTTCCAATTTCAGGTTGGAAGTAGTCGATATGCCATTTCGTACACAGACCTTTAATTTATTCCCTTGGTTAGGTGGACTTAATACATCGCTTGATGAGTCGACTATACCATCTAATCAACTAACGGTTGCTGACCACATCACGATGGATGTCCGCCCCTCTAAACGTAAACGAGATGGGATAGACCACGCATGGGACGACGTTACCTCTGGCACAGTGTCTATCATAGGACTACACGACTATTGGTACGGGACATCATCTAAGACACAACGCATCATAGGTGTTGGTAACAACCGAACTATTAAAAGCTATACAACCGGAGGCGTATCAACATCTCTTACGGAATCAAATAAATCTATTACTGACATATCAGTAGCTAATCCAACCGTAATTACTAGTGCGGCGCACGGTCTTACAACGGGCGACCAAATAACTATAAGTGGGTCAAATTCTACGCCTAGTGTTGACGGTTCGCATTCTGTAACAGTTACCGGAACAAATACATTTACTATACCGGTTAATGTTACTGTTCAAGGTACAACAGGCACGTGGGTGTCTAGAACTTGGTCCGGAACACTGACTCAAGTTTCAATGAAAACCTTTAATAATCGAACCGTTATCTGTACAGATGGCACTAATAACATGCCCAAACTTTGGGACGGCACAACATTTAGTGGACTTTTAGGTAATCCTCCAGCTGCATCAATCGTTAATGAACATTTTGGTCGTTTGTTTACTAATGATAAGACTAATGTCGATAGACTTCACTTTTCACCCGTCCACGACCACACGACATGGCAAGGAAAAGGAGATTCTGGCGCATTTGACGTAGGGACCGGTGATGGCGACCCAGACGGTATAACTGCAATTTTTCCTACATTTAAAGGTAATCTTTTTGTTGCTAAACGTACAAAACTTTATCGTATAATAACACCATCTAACAACCCAGCCGAATGGATAGTTGAACTTATCTCTAGCTCGATAGGATGTACTAATCATAATTCGGTGGTTCCTATCGGACAAGATGACGTGTTTTTTATGAGTGAACGAGGAATCCACTCTTTAGCTGCAACCGCTAACTACGGAGATTTTGAAAGTACATTTGTATCTACAGATATACAAAAAACATTTAGAGATACATTTGCACAATCAAGATTGAAGTATTCGGCTGCTGCCTACGATTCAAGTTTAAATTCTGTAGCTTTTTGTGTTACTGAAAGTTCTATGTCAAATGCGGATACGACTAAATCGACCTCTATTTACGGAACTGCACTTACAACTTCAAAAAATAATGCAATTTATCTATATAACATACAACAAAAAGCATGGTATCGTTGGGGCGGAACCGCCGGTGAATCTATTGTTAATATTAGAGATAGTTCTGATTCTAAGCAAAGATTTTTACTAGGAACGCATATATCTCGCATATCCAGAACAAAAAACGGTACTAATTATGACCTATCGCACGGGGATGTAATAAAGAGCATTGCATATAAGATTAATACCGGGTACATATTCCCAGATGGCAATCCTTATCAACTTAAGGCATTTAAACGACTAATCCTTTACTATAAGCCGATGTCGTCCCATAACATAACGGTTAATGTTAAAATAGATAATCAAACTGTCGGTACTGAAAATCAGCTGTCATTTTCGCAATCTCAAGATACGGCACTTTTAGGCTCAACATTTACGTTAGGCTCATCTACCTTAGGGTATAGTCGCCAGATGGGACCATACTCGCAGTCGATTATGGGCGTAGGACGAAGCATTAAGATTGAAATAATAGAAGACGGAACAACCGAACCTACAGAAATTCAGGGTATTGGAATTGAGTGGGAACCCCTCGCACAAAGTGCCGAGGTATTTTAAAAGGAAATATTATGCCAACTTTAACTATTACTAAGAATTATGACGACGGAACTACCCTTACTGAATCACAGTTAGATGATATAAAGTCAAGTATTGAAACGTTTGTTAATACAACAAAACTTAATTCTGACAATATTCAGACCGGAGGAATTGCTACGGCCAATTATGCGGCAGCTTCGGTTGACGCAGCAGCAATTGCTAGTTCTGCAGTTACTACAGCTAAAATTAACGATAGCGCAGTTACTACAGCTAAAATTAACGATAGTGCTGTTACTACTGCTAAAATTAACGACGCCGCGGTAACACAAGCTAAACGTGCAGCTTTAGGTCAACAAATAAGCAGTGCTATTGATTTTAATACAACATCAACAAGTTATGTTGACGTAACTAATGCAACAGTAACAATTACTACTACAGGCCGACCCGTTTATCTATCACTTAATGCCGGCGCTCCCGCAACAAATACCGCATGGCTTGCTGTCACACCACACGCATCAAACGGTGGCCGGATGGCACTTAAACTTGTTAAGGATAGTACAGACGTTGCGGAAGTTGAATACCAAGCAGGCGACGCCGGTGGAAGTACAATTAAATTTGGCGCTCCGTTTGTTTTTATTGATACACCATCCGCCGGTACATATACATATAAACTACAACTTAAAGAATACAACGGCGGAACTGCGTTCGTTAGAAACTGGAAACTTATAGCGTTTGAACTTTAAAAACCTAAGAAAAGTTCTCTAATATAGGTTGTTTCATTTCCAATATACATTGATGTGCTTAACAGTTGAGGATTCATTATACTGACAGGCCAACCATTGGAGTTTTTATTATCGTTGTGACCTCTATATAGGACACAATGTCCCAACTCGTGGTAGATAGTCAGTTTGCGCGCAGTTTCCGACATTGTTACCCATCGGTTTAAATTAACAGTTACGGTACGTAGATGATTTTCGGGTGCAACCGGAGCCTTACTACATGTAGCTAATGTTTTATCCGGTAAATCTTTGCTATATTGAAATTTTAAATTTTTATCTAGCTCAACACTAACTCCTTGAGCAAGGGCATCATTTCTGAAGCTTTCAATATATACAGAAAACTCACTATTATCGTGACTTTCTGCTTTTCCACATCCTACTAGTACTAGGGTTACCAAAATTAAGTATTTCATATCTATATAATATCTAAAATAAATACTATAAGCAATAAAAAACGTATGATATAATATTAGAGAAGTATCAATAAATTCAAAGGTTTATATAAGTCCGCGAAAGGACTGGCTTTTATGTTCATAAGACCCTATACGTTTTTAGACTATACATCCTTAGAACATTGGGCCACCCTACGTAAGTTTCCGTTATTGCCACCTGATTATCTACCTAAAACCGGTTTTATTGTACCTGGCCATTGTATAGGATTTTTGTACGAAACAGACACCCCTATCACTTGGCTAGAATGGGTTATAAGCAACCCTGAGGCTAAAAACGACGAAGCGCTCAATCTTTTAATAGAGACAGCGTGTTCCCGGGCCAAAGAGTTAGGCTACAAAATGATTTTCACCTCGTTAGAACATAAAGGTTTAATTGAACGTTATAAACAACATGAGTTTATAGCGACAGAGACAGGAATGACTAATATGATGAGGAAACTCTAATGGGAATAGGTACAGCCGCAGCAATTGCATTGGGAGCAGGGGGTCTTGCAGGAGCCGTCGGTGGCGCAATACCCAGAGAGACTACTTCTACTTCTAAATCAACTGTTAATTTAGGTGAGATGTCCGAACTTGATAAACTACTGAGCGGTGCAGGGGCAAACTCGGTTCAAGGTCAGTATGGACAACTTACAAACCTTATTAGTTCAGGTCCCGACCAAGCTGATGTTAGTAATTCTTTAAATGCTAGTCGAAGTTTAGCCAGTCTTCTTGAACAGTATGCTCAGGGCGGGTTTCTACCGTCCGCAAGCGACATTTCTACGGCCGGCACTCAGGCGGCTAATTTATTTCAAGGACAACGAACAGCTCTAGCTCAAAGTTTTCAAGACCAAGAAATTGAAGCAAACCGGCGCGCTGCACTACAAGGCCGCTCATTAAGTGACCCTATTTTAGCTGCTAAACTTGGCGTAGAACAGACGCGACAATCCTCACAGTTAAGCGCCAACCAGGGTTCCCTAGCACAACAGCTAGCAATGGCAATGCCAGGGCAGCGATTAGGTTTTGCTTCTGACCGCGCCAACCTACTAGGCGGCCTCGCATCACAAGCCATGGCAAATAGACAAGCACTACTATCACTAGGTAGTCAGTTACAAGGTTCAGAAAGAAACTGGAGATTTAATGTAGCTGATAAAACTAATGCTAGTAATCAAACAACCGGCGGAGGCTTCGGCGGCGCACTTTCAGGCTTATTTGGCGGAGCAGGGGCAGGGTTATCTCTAGCTTCAACAATTGAATCATTACCGAGTTTTTCAACAAAAGACTCTACCGTTAAACTTCCATCAACGCTTGAACCAAGACCACATATTTCATTAGGAAACTTTACTTTTAATCAACCGGGCTTCGGCTCATTTGGACAATAATATGGATAGTGATAATCTTTTTGAAGCAATGAAAATGTTTCAGTCTGGTGTTAAAGAATACGCATTTACTAATGCCATTAATCAAGCCAATGACGCCGTGCGACAGATTAAAGAATCATCTTTGAAAGATAACGAGAAAAACTCTCAGCTTCAGCAGATAGCCAACCAAATGGTAGGTTATATGGCTACACAAGGTTTGTCTGCAACTACTATTCAGCAGATATCCCAATCACTTGCTCCTCCAAGAGCCGCATCTTTGGTTGACGCATTAAGGAGCGGAGATACAGCGACCGTTTCAGCATATACCGAGGCTGATAAAATTCAACGTGCTGGAGAAATTGAACAACTAAAAGAGAAAGCTAAAATTGACGCAAGTTCTCAATTTAGATTATTTGAACAACAACAAACCTTAAGTCAAATGAAATCTGAAACCCAAACCGCTAAGCCTGACCAATTTAAAGCCGGTGTGTTTGGTAAAAGAGCATTTGAAGCTGATGAAGTAATGAACACTTTAACACAAAAAGGTTTTAATAGAGCATCCGCAGCCACTTCAGCAAGCAGTTTATTACCTAATCGTTTACAAGGTGCATCTTTACAAAAACAAAGTCAAGCTGAACGTAATTTTGTAAATGCAGTTTTAAGACGAGAATCCGGTGCTGCCATCTCTAAGAGTGAATTTGATTCTGCCGAACAACAGTATTTTCCTCGTTCAGGCGACAGTGATGAAGTATTACAACAAAAAAGACAAAATAGAGAAACGGTCATGCAGGGATTATTATCAGAAGCAGGTTCCGCTGTACCAAAGATATTTACAAAAGGTATTCCTTCTAGAGTTCAAAATTTACTAGGACAACAACAGACAGAAGCAGTATCCGACACCCCCGACTGGATGGCATTTACTAAAAAAAGATAAGGTTAAAAACTTATGGCTAACAATACGCTTTTCGACGCTGGGTCATATCTTAAAAAAAACGGCCTTACCTTTGTAGGTAGCGGGTCAGACTCTAATCATTATAAGTTTTCTACTGATGCCGGCGAAGAAATTGATTTAAATGTTAATGAATATTTAAAATCAAAAGGTGTGCCTATTGATAAAATGTCTGTCGAGTTTAATTCACCTGAATCAGCTGTTGACGAGTCGCCTGTTTCTATAGAAGACCGTGCCAAGCTTGCATTAGGTAATACCCGTGGCCAACTTAATTATCTTAAAGGTAAATTTGAAGAAGCAAACTATACCCCAGCAAGTGGATTAGTAGTAAAGGATAGGGGCGTATGGAAAAAGGTCGACAAGTCCACCATGGATGCCTACGAGGTAACCGCCGACATCGTTGAAGGTGCCATAGGGTTGGCGCCTAGTCTTCTTGGTGGCGGGACCGGAGCATCCGTTGGAGCGCTAGCAGGGCCAGTCGGTTCTGTCGTTGGCTCTGGTGTTGGTGCAGGTTTAGCCGAGGGTATTCGGGGAACGCTTGGTCGAGCAGCTGGAACCTACGATGCAACGCCCGACGAAGAACTAAAGAACGTAGGATGGGAGATACTACTTAATTCAGGCGGACAAGCTTTAGCTCTTGGCGCAAGGCCGGTGCTTGGAAAGATTGTATCAGCAGCTAAAAGTTTAAGCAAAAGTGCACCAGAAGCTACTAAGAATGTATTAGCCGAAACACTTGGTCGTACAACAGGTGCAGGCGCAGAGGCTACCCACGTGCTGTTTGAAGCACCCGAACAAGTCGGTAAGCAAATTTCTCGGGCCATTACAAAGTACGGGTCAGAAAGCGCAGCAGTTGAAGGACTAAAACAACAAAACATTAAGGCTATTGGACGATTAATTGAACAAACACCTAAAGCTTTAACCCGTCAATTTGGCGCGTTAGTTGAAGACTTAGCTGAAAGTGCCCCAAAAAACTTTGAAGTTAACGTTGGAAGTTTAATTAAAGATGCCGAAAAAGAGTTAGTAGAAAAAGGTTTAGGAATTGAAGAAGGCGGAATATTTCGTACTTTAACTAATAAAGAAGCTTTAACTAAAATTGTTGCTGGCGAAGAAGGTAATCTTTTAGACGATACTACCCGTTCTGCAATTGATAAGATGACTTCAATTATGAATGAGCTTAGTCAAAGTGGTACTGCCAAGGGTGCTACAGGCGTTAAGGCATTAATGGAAGTTAAACGTAATCTCAATCAAGTAGCAAGGAATATTGCGGACGGTAATCAGGCTCCAACGCTCAAGAAGTTTGTAGGAGACGTTCGTGATTCGGTGCTTAATCAAATTTCCAATAAATTTACATCAGCGGGTATTGGTGAAAAATATTTAGCAACATCATCATTATATGAGAAGTTTGCAGCCTCGGCCAGTCTTGCAAGAAAACTACAAAAACAAGCTAACGGTGAGGAATTATTACTTAATAAATTAATGTCAGGTGTCGGCCGTAATCAGCAATATAAAGAGTTCGCCCAAGATATGGCGATGCTGACTGGCCGCAAAGGACAAGCTATTATGCAAAGTATTCGTTTAAAAGACGCTGCTAGTAAGTTTTCGTCTACCTTACCGCGTGAGACATTAAGTTCTTTGGGTAGCCGCGGATTAGCAGGAATCGCTGCCGCAACCGGTGCTATTTCGCCTACAACTTTTTTAGTTGGTGCAACACAGTCCTCACCTAGGCTTGTAGCTAAAGAAGTTGAAACTGCCGCTAAAATGCTTCCTTATGCCTCAAAGATGTCTAGTTTTGTCAGAAACTTAACTCCTCAAATGCGAGTACAGTGGATTAAAGACCCAAGGCTTGTCGAATCGACTATCCGGGCAACCGTTGATGCTTACGGGTCAGAAGACTCAAGTAAAAACGAACTACTTCAAATGGTAGAGAGACAGTAATATATGTTAGAAATTAATAAAAAAGTTGAATGGGCCTTATCTGAAAAAGCTAGACTTACTGTATTAATGATGACCGATTACGGTATAGATGCAGACTTAGCTTTTGCTTTATTAGAACAAGTTTGGCCTGAAAATCAAATCTATAATTTACCTACGGAAAACGAAAATGACTAGGGAATGGTTAGCCGAAGAATTAGGTAAAATTAGCGATAAGCAAGACAAAATGCAGGATGTATTAGTCCGTAATACTGCCATATTGGATGAGCATATACGCCGTACTAATCTCCTTGAGGCCGAAGTTAAGCCTATTAAAAAACATGTAGATATTGTTCAAGGAAGTAGTAAAGTTGCTATTGCAATGTTTGGTCTTTTAGCTACATTAAAAAGCCTGGGCATTTTCTAAAAATTCTAATAATACATCGTGTGGGACAACAAACCCCCAGTGGCTAGAATTATCACTAGCAAATGCCACTCCTACAACTTGTCCTTCTTCGTTAACTACAGGACTACCGCTGTCGCCGGGTAACACCACCATATTTAAACCTTGGGCGTCTACAACTTCAACACAGAGAAGCACGGAGAATCCAGGGAAAATATCCACAGGAACTAGCGCGTTTTTACCACCGACACATAGATTTTCTGGTGTATTTGTTGGCACCATAACAATACTTCTGTCAATAAGGTACCCGGAGGTCACGTTATTTGGTCGTAAGTACGCGTGTCCGACTTTAAAATATTTTTTATAAGGTACAATTCCTTCTTTTTCAGAAACATATAGGTAAGGTAAGCCTCTGACCGGTTCAAGCAAACAAAGGTCAGTTCTAGTCGAAACGTCTAAAATTTTAACAATTCGAGTTTCGCCATTACTTAAATGTGCTACCGTTTGTTTGTTTTTTGCAATATCACACACATGGGCATTTGATACTATGTATTCTTTGCCGATGTATTTAATTTGAAACCCTGTTCCACCTGTGGACAACGTTTTGTCGGCTGTTAAAATAACCGTAGATGGTCCGGCAATTAAAAGTGCATCTCTTTCAGTTGTAACGGTAGAACATGCAGTTAATGTTAAAACTAATAAACTTAATAATTTTTTCAAAAACGGGGAGCGAAGTCCGTCACCAGGCCGCAGGGGAATAGCTCTCCATTGAATGCGCCGCTCTTATAGCTCCATGTCCGCAAGCCCTTGAGCGCCGCCTCCAGGATGGCGGCGAACGATTCGCTCAACGAAGGCGACGCTTCATGGATATTTTTTGCATCTGCCGAACTCGTTTGGGTGCCGACCACG
>OFQY01000249.1_pt1 | contig 22829 bp, 20 predicted proteins | sample 1542991 | NCBI WGS metagenome assembly OFQY01 (sample SAMN07774224, study PRJEB24372) | wastewater metagenome | isolation source: Exp Tend VB 10WW | collected 2016-02 | reverse complement strand
TAAAAACTCCAAATAAAACCCAGCAAATGTTCGACAGTGCAGAAAAGCCTTTTAAACAAGCCAAGGCCTATTGGCATATGCTTGGTCCTGGGTTAACTACCGGAGCCTCCGACGACGACCCTTCTGGCATCGCCACGTATTCTCAAGCCGGAAGCCGTTATGGTTTTCAATTGCTGTGGATGGCGACTTTGACATTCCCGCTTATGGCTGTAGTGCAAGAAATGTGCGCACGCATTGGGCTTGTGACTGGTAGAGGTTTGGCAGCGAATATTCGGCTTCACTATCCGCGTTGGGTGTTGTATCTATGCGCGGTGTTGTTGTTTGCCGCCAACAGTTTTAATATTGGCGCGGACTTAGGCGCTATGGCTCAAGCAACACAATTATTATTTCCTCAAGTAAGTTTTAGTTTAGTTGTAATAATGTTTGCAGTTGTGTCGGTCTTTATGCAGATTTATTTTAGTTATGGACAGTACGCAAAGTATTTAAAATGGTTGGCCTTAATCCTGTTTTCTTACATTGCCTCTACTCTGGTTATTGGATTGGACTGGACCGACGCTTTATCGCACGCAATAATTCCATCCATAACTTGGTCACGAGAACAAATTATTTTAATCTGTGCTATCTTAGGAACGACCATTTCCCCGTATTTATTTTTTTGGCAGACATCGCAAGAAGTTGAAGAACAAATTTTGGAAGGAAAGACAAGTATTAAGTCACGGGTTGACGAAATTAATCCAAAAGAAATTCGAAAGATGCGCATTGATGTTTGGAGTGGAATGTTTCTTTCAAACCTCGTTATGTTTTTTATAATTGCGGCTAGTGGTGCCACTTTATATGTAAATGGGATTACCAATATTGAAACTGCTGCCGATGCCGCACTAGCGTTAAAACCATTTGCTGGAAATTTTGCTTACCTTTTATTTTCTATAGGAATTATTGGCACTGGCCTCTTAGCAGTTCCAGTATTAGCGGGGTCTGCTTCCTATGCTTTGAGTGAAAGTTTTGGTTGGAAAGAAGGGCTTTACCGGAAATTCAAACAAGCTCATGCGTTTTATGCAGTTATAATTGTCTCGATGCTCGTTGGTTTACTTTCCAATTTTATCGGGCTTGATCCAATAAAAGCTTTAATTTATTCTGCTGTGGCCAATGGTTTAGTGGCTCCCATCATCCTTGTATTAATAATTTTGTTAGCGCGCAATAAAAAGATAATGGGCGAGCATGCAGTTTCGAGGTTTACGCAAGGCCTTGGCTGGCTAATTGTGAGCATAATGACTATTAGTGGTTTAGCAGTAATTTGGGCTATAATTTAAGCATATGAAAAATACCATAAGAAATATTGCCAGACTATTAAGTATTTTTGTTAGTCTGACTTTTTTAGCTCTAAGTCCGTCTTTGGCTCAAGCAGAAGATGACACTTTTGTCGTGTCTTCCCCAATTTTAAATGTGACCTGGCAACTTGGCAGTACTTACACTATTTCGTGGATTTCGCCAGAATTTTTTGCGCCAAATAATGTGGCCATTTACCTTGGGCCAGAAGAACCGGCTTGTTATTCTGCTACCCCACCATGTAGTTTGCCTGAGGTTTTACCTTTTTTGATAACCTCTCGCGCTCCGAATACTGGGTCTTACCAATGGACAGTGCCCACGAATTTATCCAGTGCTTTCCAAGGCAGACAACAAATCGCAATTGTGATTGAAAACACTACTTTTTTAGGAGTTAGTAGCCCTTTTACTATTGCAGCTTCTTCCACTCCAAACCCAAATCCAACGCCTACTCCAACACCGACACCGACACCAATACCGACCACCACGCCTACTCCAACTCCCACGCCAACTTGTCGCGACGGTCAGAATGTTAAGTACGCAAGTAGCCCAACTATTTATTATATTCAAAACTGCAAGAAATTACCGTATACGACTAGCAGTATATTTTATGCTTGGAATAGTTCTTTTAACAATGTCGTGACTATTTCTGAGACTGAAAGTTACGCAACATCTTGGTTTGTAAGGCTCCCAAATGATTTTCTTGTTAAAGCGAGTAATAGCCAGGCGGTTTATAAAGTAGAGAATAGCGATCTTCGGCCGTTTGTCTCAGCTGAGTCCTTTTTAAGTTATGGTTATACTTTTTCTCAAGTCAAAGTTTTTTCGCAAAGCGACATTGACTTGCACTATTTTGGTAGTCCAATTTATCCGCGTTAGGTCTGAATATCTAGCAAGGTAATTAGGGCGAATATCAAAAATGTTAAAAATAAAATTTTCAGAGCTTGATAAAGTTCATTATGTTTTAGGTGTAATTGTATTATTTGCAATTGGACTTTCTGTTTATAAAAGTCCACTCATTCAAAAAAGGGATATTCCTCATACTCTTATACTACAAGTTCCTTTTAGTCCTCAGGCACCAACAGATAATTGGAATCGCAATGAAGACTGCGAAGAGACTAGCATAATGATGGCAAATACTTTTTTGACAGGAAATAAAGGCAATGTTGTGCCTGCTAGAGACGCCCAAGAAGCAATCAATAATCTTAAAAAATGGGAACAGGCAAATTTAGGATATAACATTGACACAGAAGCGGATGCTACAACCAGAATGGCTGAAGGCGCGTTTGGACTAAATGTAAAGCAGATTGTGAATTTTAGGGAAGACGATTTGAAAAGGGAACTGTTAGAAGGCCATCCAATCCTGCTTCCAATTAATGCCAAGTTTTTAGGGTCGCAACACTATTCAAATGGTGGGCCAACTTACCACATGATAGTACTCAGGGGTTTTAAGGGGAGTACATTTATAGTAAATGACCCTGGCACAAATAATGGCAATGGCAACGAGTATTCTTTTGATGTCTTGAAAAAAGCTGCTTCAGATTGGAATCATGCAAACAATGCCATGGATCCGAACAGGAAGATGGCACTTGTGCTGTCAAAATAATTTAAATAATGAGAAATGAAGAACCCCGAACTCTTGTCCGGGGTTTTCGCAAAGCGGGTTGCTTTGGTTTGGGTGGCAGGGTGAGATCTTATTCCTTTTCGTACGGCACGCCGGGGTGAAGGAGGAATTTTTCTCCGTCCGGGTTGACGGCTCTAGCGTACCACACGAAGTAGCCGAGAGTTGCCCAACTTTTCTCGGACTTGGCTAGGCTCTTCTGGCATTCTTCCAGTGAGTCCAGTTCTCGGATTTCACTGTCGCGAGTTAGCAGTGTTCCTTTGTGCCAGCCGATGTGGAGCTCCCACTTTTTTCTATTATCTGTTGTCATCTTGCCTCCTACGGCGGTTTTCTTGGTGTCATTATGACATACTAAACTAACTCATTTTTTAAACCATGTCAATATTCGTTTGTGTCTAACAGTAAGTTTTTTAGATAAAAGAAGAGCCCCGACCGCTGGTGAAAGCGGCCGAGGCCTGCGCAAGAAATTCTTGCGACTTGTATTCGCTACGCGAACTGCTTGTAGAGTTCGCTCTTGCGGAAGCGCTTGATGCCGAGCTTGTTCCGAAGCCCTCGTACGAAGCTTGGCGGTTTGTTGATCGCCTTGGCGATTTGGGTGTCCGGCAGGCGACCGAGGAATTCGGCGACCTTCTCCAACCAGCCGTCGAAGGACTCCTCGGCGTACTTCACACCGATTTCCTTGAAGGCTTGAGCCAGACCACCGAAGTGGTAGACGGCTGACTTGTAGGCTGAAGGGTCATGGCTCTCGATAGCCTTCGGGGACAAAATGTCCCAGCCCTTTAGCGCATGAAGCGTCTGTGCTGCGCAGAGCATCTCGATTGTCACAGAACCCGCGTCGGTTCTGTACCCAAGGAGTGGCTGGTTGCGCGTCCCACACTTGGGGCAGGCCGTCGTCGTGTCGAGCGGGTCGCTTGAGAAACCTTTCAGGATCTCGAGCGCCGTCAGTGTGTGCCTGCACTTCTTGCAGAGCAGAGGCTGAGGCTCGTATCTCTCGCCGCGGAGGCTGGCGATCATGTCGCGCCAGACTTCCAGCATGTGCGTTTGGAGATCGGTTCGCATGCTATGCGACACATGAAGCTCCGAGCGCATGTGGGGGCGCATGCTCATCCTGCATGATAGGCTCATCGTCTTCTCCTCTTGGTTCGGAAGTGTTTGTCATGCCGGTTTCGCCCGGCGCGGTGTTAGCTTTACTGGTCGCTCTGCTCCTTATTGAACAGCCAGACCTCGACCCATGTTCCGCGCCAAGACGAAATGCTCCAGTAGTAGAGCACGTCGATCACGATCGCAAACCATGGTAGCCCACATGAGCTCATGGTCTGATCAACTTTGACCCACATTACAGGCCATAGGACAGCAACTCCAAAGACCTCAAGATGTCGGCCCCAGCCTGCGTGCCTTATGTGGCCAATGAAGGTACCCACTCCTACACAGCAATGCTGGAATTCGAAAGTTGTCATCACGAACAGTGTCACTGCAGCAGCCACAAGGTAGATCTTCCATCCGAAGCTGAGAATGACAATGGACAGAGACGAAATGGGCGACACAAATGCACCAATGCCGGCGCACAGCATGACACCCAGAAACACGTAGCCAATGTATGGGAACTTGTAAAGTCCCCACACAAGCGCGAGTAACACATACATCTTGGCCTTTTTCACGTCGTCCTCCTTAGACAACACTGAATTTGGAAAAGAACACGACAATGAATCAAATTTTTTTGATAAATTGTCGTGTTCTTTTAGTTTTAGGTGGCGCTGAAGGCAAGCTTCAGCATCCTACCAAAATTTCGCTTTGTCTGCCGCTCTTCGAGCGTAGACAAACCAATTTTGGTGGAGATGATGGGAGTTAAACCCATGTCCAAAACTCACTCATCTTTTACTAGCTCACAAGATTAGTCCGTCGTATACCTGCACGAAAGCGACGGACAACTGCCGTACAGGTCGATTTATGTATATTCGACATCACCAGCATAAATCAAACCGTGATGCTATATCCTAAAATAAACGAGCTGGTCTAAAGTCTAGGAAAACTTTAGGGCTCGGCTTTTACTTAATAAATTAAGCAAGTGCAGGTGCAAGTTGTGCATTTTGAAATGCAGCAACGACCTTGTTCCATGCGTTGGCATGTATGTTTTGCAGGTGAGATTTACGAGATCACTTGCGGGCTCGTCTTGCATAATAAAAGATGTCAAAGTTCTGTCGAAATCCGGCATCCCCGTACTTCTTCCTCAAATGAGGATAGTTACTATTATACCTGAAATAAGCCAAAAAGTCAAGCATTATCGTTGTCTTTCAAGTAGTATTGACTTTTGTTGGTGTTCGTGTTATACTTTTGTGGCTAAATACTTATGTTTTAAGAAACCTCGTCGATTTTCACAAGCGTAGTTAAATTTACAATCTTACACACTAAATTTCAAAACAATGAACGGTGTTATCAAAAAACTCACTGACAAAGGTTTTGGCTTCATCACTATTGAAGGCCAAGAGAAGGATTTATTCTTCCATGGCAATTCTTTAGTCGGCGTACAGTTTAACGACTTGCACGAAGGCCAAGCTGTTACTTTTGAAACTGAAGATTCCCCAAAAGGGATGAATGCAGTTAATGTACAGTTAGCCTAAGTCTCTGACTTAAAAAAACTCTTCCCCGCTTAGCGGGGAAGAGTTTTTTGTTTGACCAATAAACAAGGGTGTATTATATTAGGGTTCGAAAGCGCAAATCTTTTTGTTGAAGGAGGATGGTCATGCAGAACTCAGAGCAAAATCTTGCAGTCCTTGTTTCTGGTGGTGGGAGCACTGCTCAGAGGATTTGCCAGGCTTACAAAACAGGTGAGCTGGTTGGGATTCGGCCTCGACTGGTCATTAGTAGTCGCGCCGATGCCGGTGCAATTCCCAAAGTTATTGCAGAGGGGATTCCACCAGAGGACGTCGTGGTTGTTCGTCGCCGTGATTTCGCTACGCCGACAGCTTTTGGCGAAGCCCTGCTCCGCGAGTTCGACAAGCGTCAGATTTATGCTGTCGCACAGTGTGGTTGGATGGCGAAAACTCCAGTCAATGTCATCGAGAAGCTTCAGGGCTTCCGAATATTTAACCAGCATCCTGGCCCTCTGGATCCTGGTTATCCCGATTTTGGCGGACAGGGAATGATGGGCAGAGCGGTGCACTACGCCGTGTTGGAGTTCGCCAAACGCTCCAAACATTCGTACAAGCACGAGACCGCTGTGTTCACTCATTTTCTTAGTCTTGATGAGGAGTATGATCGAGGTTTGATTGTGGGTGCTGTGGCCGTACCGTTCGAGCTGGATTGGACACCTGAGCAACTGGCCGCGAAGACTTTGCCATTTGAACATCAGTTGGTGATTGAGACGATTAACCTTTATCCAAAAGGTGGCCCGTACCGTCTTGAACAATCCACGAGAATGATCCATGAAGACGAATACGGATTGCTTGAGGAAATTAAGGCTGAGGCGAGAGTCCTCTATCCGCACGGTTAGGCTGTGTCACTAGGGCCTGCGACTTGGGAGATCTCAAGTCGCAGGCCACTACTTTTTTATAGACTTATTTCGTTTGTGACAACGCTTGGCTTTGACACAGTAACTTGAATAGTTTTTAAAGTATTCTCTGCACGTTTTATTTTAATTTCGTAGCTTCCAGTTTGAAGTCTTAGAAAAAATTTGCCGTCTCCATGAACAAGAGCTTTTGCGGTGACCATGTCTGGAAGTTCTGTGGGACTGGCTTCTAGAAGAAGTTGGTCAAGAGGTTCTCCAGTTTTAGAAATTAGGCGACCCCATTGTCTGCTTTTTGGAAGAAGATTGGCTAAAATTAGTAGACTCGCATAGCCAGCTAATATCCAGAGTGCAATTTCTGAGCGGTTTTGTACTGCAAAAAAGATAGCGACAAGACAACCAAACCAAAAAATTATTTTTATAAGTCTGTCAATTAATAAGCGCGCGAATGGTGATGTTGTACCCCGATTGGTTTGAAGTTTTTCTTGTTGGTTCCAGTCTGATTTTTCAGGGTCAAGTGGGATGTTAAAAGCAATAACGTCCGAGCCACCAGTTAGTTCGAACAATTCGCCGTGGTAAATGTTGTCGTAAACTCCGTCAGTATACCCAGAAATTTTTTTAGAAGGGAAAAGGTAGTTAGTGCGATGAACAAAAATTTGAAATTTTCCAGGGTAGTTAAGGAACCCGTAACGACCCTCAATATCTGTAGTGCAAGTCTCGAGAACTTTACCAGAATGAACGTCGATTAACTTTACCATTGCTGGGTCTATAGGCTGTTTAGTTGTGCTGTCGTAAACTACTCCGCCAGCGGTTTGGTTTTTGCGAAGCCCAAGTATGCTTAGAAACTGACTGGTATTTAAAATTAGGTTTTGCCAAAAATTACTCATATCTATAAGGATATCATAAAATAAAAAAAGCCCCGAGTTTTCTCGGGACTTTTTGAAATTTTAGCGTCGTTTGGATGAAGCTTTTTTTGCAGAAGCTTTTCTAACCGTAACTTTTTTGGCGACTGATTTCTTTGCTCTTGGGATAACTTTGGTGACTTTTTTTGTCATGGCGGTTACTTCTTTAGCAATTGAGTCCCAGTGGCCTTTCATCTCTTTGGCCATGGCGGTTACATCCTTGCTATCCACATTTTTCATGGACTTGTAATTTTTCATAACATTGTCTACCGCACTGTTGTAGGCTTGCTTGCTCATTTTTTCCATTTGGGCAACTTCTGACATTACTTCTTTTTTGGCTTTGTTTGCCCAAGCGGAGACTTTTTTGCGATTCTTTGCTCCACCTTTACCAGCGAAGAAATAAGTTCCAGCTGCAGCTGCTGCAAGAGCTGTTATACCCGCGCCGATTGCGATAGCTTTTTTCTGTGTTTTTTTCATCAGTTTTCCTTATTGTTTCTGCTGTTCTTGTCGAGCAGAATTAATTTATTTTTTTCTTCGATTGGAAAAAGCATGGCGCTTGGCAAAACGTCCTCCAAAAGCCAAGAGGCTTTTGAGGCTTGCACCACGGGTTTTGACTTCGGTCCTCAGATCGTCGATATCTTCGCTAATCACTTCAGCTTGGCTTTGGGCGATGTTTGCTATTCTTTTTATCGTTCGCATAATCGTGATTATGTAAACCATAAGCACAGCTAGAATGATGGTCAAAAAGACCACAGCAACTGTTGTGACAAAAAAGAAAATATCTGACTTTAAAAATGAAGTTTCCATAGAGTTAGTATAGCACATTCCAAGTACTTAGTACTTAGTACTTAGTACTGAGTACTAGTTAGCTGGATATTTTTCAAATAATTCTTCTAGAACTTTTTGGTATTGTTTGCGGATGGTTTCGTCTTGGCCAATTTCAATAATTTCATCGTTGCTGTCGGTGGCGCTGGCGGTCCAGTTGTAAGACCCTGAAAAATATGAGTTCTCGGTGACTAAAGTTTTAAGGTGCATAATGGCACTGTGGCTTTGTGTGGCTATTGGAATACCTTCAGCTTTTAGCTCTTTAATAATATCTGATTGGATCTCAATTTTTTCTAGTTGGCTTTTATCAGTTAAACCGCGCACATCTACGCCACGGTGTTTGGCACCAAGCAAAGCGTCTTTAATGTCTTTACGCGTGAAGGTGTATATGGCAAAGTAGACAAATTCGTTCGAGTCTTGAATAATTTTAATTAATTTTTTATTAGTTTCAATGTCACCATTGTAGTAGACACTAACTTCGCGTTGTTTGATTGGTTTGTAGTGGTAGTCGTAGTAAAATTGTCCACACAAGCCGAGCAAAATAACAATCACTAGCACGTATCCAAAGTCTTTGTTGAATTTCATTTTTAGGCGATTTGGATTTAACGGCTTGATTCTCTAATCTCTTTTCCGGCTTCGCGTTTTTTTAGGTATTCGCGCTTGTCTTGTTTTTTGCGACCACGCCCAATACCAATTTTAACTTTAACCAAGCCACGCCCAGTTCCATAAATTTCTAAGGGGACCATTACAAGACCTTTTTCTTTGCCAAGAAGTTTATTGATCTCAGATTTTTTTAAAAGAAGGGCTCTAGTGCGTGTTGGATTATACTTTTCATTTTTTGCGTATTTGTATGGACCAATGTGACAGTTAAGCAGGTTTACGCTAGTAGCGTTGACTGTAATATAACTGCCAGCCAACGACACGTTACCGTCTTTGACTGACTTAACTTCCGGTCCGGTCAATACTAAACCAGCGTCAAAGGTTTCTTTGACGTCTACATCGAACTTGGCTTTGTTGTTATACGCGTAATTTGCCATGTGGTAATTGTAGCATTTTTAAGGCTTGCTAGTAACAATCTTAACAGATAATAGATAAATTTTTTCTAAAGATTTTAGGGGTCTAGCGAAAGACGTAATCCCTTGTATTTTGCTCTTATTTTCGCTATAATAAGAGTCATGAAACGTTTTATTGAAAAACAGTTATCTGAAATTTTAGGCAGACTTTATGGGTCTGGTCAGATTGAAGTTATGCCCCCAGTTGAGGTCTTGAAGCCAGAGTCTAGCTTTGGTGATTATTCAACTAACATTGCCCTGCGTCTTTCCAAAGTTTTAAAAACCTCGCCTCAAGTTGTGGCGCAGAGTTTTATTAATCAGTTAAAACTTCTTGATACCCACGGCGATTTTTTAGACATTAGCGAAGCTGGTGGGTTTATAAACTTTAAACTTTCAAAAACTCAATTGTTAAAGAACATGGCGGCTATATCGGATCAGGGTGAGTTATATGGAAGTTCGCTTGTAGGTGAGGATAAAAAAATATTAGTTGAATATTTCCAACCTAATGTGGCTAAACCGTTACACCTTGGACATATAAGCAATGCAGTTGTTGGTGATGCGATCTTTCGTATTTTGAAATCACAAGGTTATCAAACAGAGTCAGATACTCACTTAGGTGATTGGGGGACTCAGTTTGGGTTGCTACTTTTAGCCTATAAAAAGTATGGTGATTTTAGTATTATTGAAAAAAACCCTATTGAAGAATTAAATAGTCTTTACGTTAAAATTAACTTAGAGATTGAATTGGACCCAGATATCCGCGAACAAGGAAAGCAGGAGTTTGTAAAGTTAGAACAAGGTGACGGAGAGAATAAAAAATTGTGGGAACAATTTAGAGAATGGAGCTGGAAAGAGTATGAGATTATCTATACTGAGTTAGGTATACGCCGTGCTGACCATGATTGGCCTGAAAGTTTTTATGAAGACAAAATGCCTGCAGTGGTAGAAGAGTTGAAACAAAAAGGCTTTTTAGTAGAATCACAAGGGGCACAAATTGTGCCGTTAGATGACTACAAACTTGGCACCGCGGTTGTGGTTAAGTCTGATACTGGTACTACCTATTTATTGCGAGATTTGGCAACTTTTATTTATAGACAACAACAGGGTTTTGAAAAACAATTATATGTGATTGATGTTCGTCAACAACACCAATTAGCTCAAACTTTTAAGATTTTAGAGCTGATGGGATATATTAATTTACCTGAAGAGGCTGTTCATATCGCTTATGGTTTTTTGAAATTACCTGAGGGGGTAATGAGTAGTCGAAAAGGTACTATTGTCCATGCGGATGAATTTATTCGTTCTGTTCAAGATAGGGCTTTAGAAATTATCAACGAAAAGAATCCTGATTTAAAAGATAAAGAGTTAGTTTCTAAACAAGTAGCAAGCGGTGCGATTAAGTATTTCCAGCTCTCGCATAATCTAAAAAGTGATATAATTTTTGATCCACAAAAAGTTGTAACATTTGAGGGAAACACTGGCCCGTACTTGCAGTATACTCATGCAAGAATCCATGGCATTTTGCGCAAAGCTGGAAATCTAAGCATAAATTTTAAAGAAGAAAGTATTAAACTCGAGGAATTGGAAACTGCAGTCCTACGAAAACTTTATACATTTCCTGAAATTTTGGCTGAAGTTATTCATGACGCAACGCCAAATTTACTTTGTAATTATTTATTTGAGTTAGCCCAAAGTTTTAACAGTTTCTATCAAGCAGTGCCTGTTCTGGCTGAGCCTGATGAAAATTTAAAAGCTTTGCGGTTGCATCTTGTTACAGCTACAGCGCAAGTGCTTAGCAACGGTTTAATCTTGCTTGGTATTGAAGCTCCAGAGGAAATGTAAGTAGTATCGACACCAATATACTAATGTACGTATAATGCGAATAAGTACGAAAGTATATTTGACTGGTTAAATAGGATTAGTATCATTAGTAAATTCGTATATTCGCATCGATAACTTTATGTCAGCACAACCAGAAAAACCACAATCAAACGCACCAGATTTTAACAAGCTTGAGCTTGAGGTCTTAGAGTATTGGAAAACTAATAAGATTTTTGAAAAGTCGCTTGAGCAAACGAAAGACGCTGAGTCCTTCATTTTTTACGATGGCCCACCATTTGCTACAGGCTTGCCGCACTATGGCCACATTTTAGCCTCTACTATAAAAGATGCTATCCCACGTTATCAGACTATGAAAGGCAAGTACGTTCGCAGGCGTTGGGGATGGGATTGTCACGGACTGCCTATTGAAAATATTGTTGAGCAGAATCTAAAAATTTCTGGGAAAAAACAGATTGAGGAAGTTGGAGTTGAGCGTTTCAATAAAGTTTGTCGTGACAATGTCCTAAGCTATACAAACGACTGGGGCAAAATGATCGAGCGCATGGGGCGTTGGGTGGAGTTTGATAATGCCTACAAAACCATGGACACGACCTATATGGAAAGCGTGTGGTGGGGCCTTAAGCAAATTTGGGATAAGAATTTAATTTACGAAGACCGTAAAGTTTTACTTTATTGTAGTCGGTGCGAAACACCAATTTCAAATTTTGAAGTGGCTATGGATAATAGTTATAAAGATGTCACCGAAACTTCAGTTTATGTGAAATTTAAACTCTTGCCACGCCAACGTTTTGCCGACAACTTAACAGACGAAAATACTTTTGCCTTAGCATGGACTACGACCCCGTGGACATTGCCTGGCAACACCGCTCTTAACACAGGCCCAGAGATCCCGTATGTTTTAGTTGAAAACAACAGCCAGCGCTACATTTTAGCTAAAGACCGTTTAGAAGTTTTGGACGGGGAGTATGAAATTGTTTCTGAATTTAGCAGTCGTTCGTTAGAGGGACTCTCTTATGAACCTTTATATCCTGGGGTTATTTCCGACCCTGAAAATCGCGCACATAAAATTTATGCAGCTAGCTTTGTCACAACCGAAGATGGGACGGGGATAGTCCATAATGCTGCGATGTATGGTGAGGATGACTATAAGTTAGCTAAAGAAAAAGAATTGCCACGGCAAGATATGTTGGACCACCAGGGAAGATTTTTGCCGCATAGCCCAGAGCATTTACGAGGCGTGTTTTTTAAAGATGCCGACAAGGTCGTCCTCGACGAGTTGCAAGCTAAAAATTTGGTTTATAAATTGCAAAGTTATACGCATAGCTATCCACATTGTTATCGTTGCGCTACACCTTTGTTTTATAACGCGCTTCCTGCATGGTTCATCAATGTTCAAAGTGTGAAGCCAAAACTTTTAGAGCTTAATCAAAATATAAATTGGTATCCCGAGCATTTAAAAAATGGGCGTTTTGGTAAAAGTCTTGAAGCTGCTCCTGATTGGAATATTTCGCGCAACCGTTATTGGGCCACGGCGTTGCCATTTTGGAAATGTGACAATGAGTCTTGCAAGGACGTTGTTTGTGTTGGCTCGGTGGAAGAACTAATGGCTAAAGCTACTAATTTCTATGAGGTTTACCCAAACTATACACCGGAGAATTTAGACGCCTTAGATTTACACAGACCATATATAGACGCAATAAAGCTTAGTTGTGAAAAATGCCAAGCAACGATGACTCGTGTGCCCGAAGTGGTTGACTGCTGGGTTGAGTCAGCTTCCATGCCGTTTGCAGAACTTCATTATCCGTTTGAAAATAAAGATTTATTTACTAATCGTTTTCCAGCAGATTTTGTGGCTGAATATATTGCGCAGACTCGCGCATGGTTTTATGTAATGCATGTGGTAAGTGGAACAATTTTTGACCGCGAACCATTTCGCCACGTTGTGACAACTGGTAACATTTTGGCTGAAGATGGTAGCAAAATGTCCAAGTCAAAAAAGAATTATCCTGACCCGTGGGTTTTGATTGAAAAATACGGTATCGACGTGGTGAGATTTTATTTGTTGTCTTGTCCTGTAATGAATGGCGATGACATTAATTTTTCTGAAAAGCAGGTCATGGAGTTAAGCCGTAAAGTTTCGGGATTACTTTGGAACATGTTGTCTTTGTATAAACTCTATGCAAAGAATCCCATCTCAGAAGTTAAGCCAGAAAGCGGCCATGTTTTGGACAGGTGGATTATGCTAGAACTTCAGCGTGTGACAAGCGGGGTGACTTTTCAACTCGATAATTACAACACTGTTAAAGCCGCAAAGCTTCTCGTCGACTTTATCAATGATTTGTCTACTTGGTATGTTCGTCGCAGCCGTAGTAGGATTAAAGCAGGTGGCCAAGAAGCTAACGAGGCACTTGAGACTTTTGGCTACGTCCTAGCAGAGAGCGCTAAGTTGTTTGCGCCATTTATGCCATTTTTAGCAGAGCGAGTTTATCGAGATGTCACAGCAAAAGAGTCAGTGCATTTGGTTTTGTGGCCAAAGGTTTCTGAAAATGTTGAGGTTGATCCATTGTTGGCAGAAATGGATATTGTGCGTGAGATTGTGAATATTGGACACAACGTGCGTAAAGAGTTGGCTTTGCCTGTGCGCCAGCCACTTCGGGCGATTTCTGTAATGCTAAAAGACAACAAACATGAATTAGCCGATGATCTTTTGGCGATTGCTTTGGAAGAATTGAATGTAAAAGTTGTCGACTCGTCACTTTCAGACAAGGCTGGTCTTCGTCCCGAAACTATCAAAACTTTTTCTGGTAGCCAGAATATTGCTAAGTTTTATTTGGATTTAGAAATTACACCAGAGTTAGCGCTTGAGGGATTGGCTCGCGAACTGGAACGTCAGGTGCAGGATTTGCGTAAAAAAAGTGGCCTGCAGATTGGCGAGTTAGTTGATTTGTATTATAATACCAGTGACAGTCAGTTGGAAGTTGTGACAACGACTTTACTAGACCGAAAAAAAACGTTTGTGAATCAGGTTAGCAAAAGCCTTGAAGTTGAAGTCGACTTTGAAATTCAAGCGGAAGTCGGCGGTCAGCCAATTTGGTTAGGATTGGTAAAAGTTTAAAGAAAAAATTTTGAAACAAAAATTTATGTTAAGTCAAAAAGATATTATCTTTGGGTCAGTAGCTATTACTGCGCTTCTACTTGCAGTGATTTCTTTACTGCTTCAGGGCGCAGGTCTGCACCCGCTTCGTGGTGATGCCAGTAATAGAGCCGTCTCGGTTGCTATTTATGGACGTTCTACTACTGGTACAGGGAATTTTAAATCGGTAATTTTGGACACCAAAAACCCAATTATTTTAAGTAATGGCACAAGGTTATTGCGTGGAGTGACCGAAAATAATGCTACCGGTCATTTTGATTTTGTAACCAATACTTTTTACAAAGGTGACGATATTTATATGTTGTATCCGCAATTCCTTTGGACAAATAGTATAGAGTGAAACAGGTGAGCCTAGCCTAAATCTATAATATATTAACACTCCAATACACCGGTGTATTGGAGTGTTTTTGTTATAGAGGTAGCTAAATGTTTGGAATTTGGGATTTTTTAAGGTATACTAAACTTAAGATTATTTATAGAAAAGAAATGAAACAAAAAGATATATTATTGTGGACAATAGCAATAGCTGCATTATTGCTGTCTGTTCTTGGTGTGGTGCAATCTCGTTTAAATATTAACCCACTAAGTTCTGATGCTTCAATGATGGGCATTAGTGGAAGTACCTTAGTAGGTGGTGGAATGGTTAGTACCATGCAAGGATCGGAAAGTTGTAAGACTTGGAGAGATAAAGTCTTAAATAATCTTGGAGAAGGCATTCCTGATTTAAATAACGATGAAGAGTTCCTATTATTTCCAGCAAAATGTGCTAACAATTCATTTTGTCGTAAAGTTGATAGATCTATAGCAGGCATTGAGAATGAACAGGATCGAGCAGATATGGATGCGTGGTATAATTATTATTGTGATAATGATGGAGCAGGAGGAACACAGCCACCTATTGGTCAATATTCTAGGACTTTTTCTGGTTCTGGTGGTGATACCTGTACAAGTACAAATCCTGAAGTTCATACTTATTTTGAGTGTATAGAAGATAACAATCAGTAGTAGACAATTATAAATAATAGCCTGAGTTAAAATAACCACACACACTCCAATACACCGGTGTATTGGAGTGTGTTTTGTTATGGTACACTACAGCTATGTCACGAGAAAAAAAATACACTGCATTTATTCTGAAAAAACAAGCTTTTGGTGAAGCTGATGAAATTGTTACTTTATTTTCAGACGACTTGGGTAAAATTCGTGTTATGGCAAAAAGCAGCAAAGCTTCAAGAAGTAAACTTCAGCATGCTCTCCAGCCAATGTTTTTGTGTACAGTTACAGTGGCTGGTCAAAGCCAGCTGCCTAAGCTAATTCATGCTGAAGTCTTAAATCATTTTGCTCTGGTTCGAAGCAACAGTAAAATGGTTGAAGTTTGGTTTGGCATAGCTGAACTTTTGTTAAAAGCAACGCCAGATGGCCAAAAAAACCTTTCTTTATTTCAAATAGTTACAGAGTGTTTAAATTTTTTAAACAGCGATAATCAACCAGAAAACCTTATTACTTTGGCGGATCTTAAATTCAAACTGAAAGCTTGTCAAAGTTTAGGGTTTGGTATGCAAATTCCAGAGATTTCTAACCAGTTAGTGTTTAATCCTGACAGAGGTTTTTGCACTTCCAAAGAAAGTCCCGCTGGCCTTATTGTCAGTCCAGACTTAGTGTTTTTAGCAAAAAATCTAGTAGAGCGTTCCTTCGCAGAGCTTCATACTTTAGACAGTTTACATGCTAGTCGTTTAAGAATTTTGCTTTCCGAATTTGTTGAGCACCAATTAGAACGAGAGATGAAGGTTGAGAAATTTTTCCAGAATCAAAACAAAGTGTTATAATTGAAGAAAGTGGCTAGTGACTAGCCACTAGAAACTTGAAACCAAAGTTTATGGATGATTTTAAACAAAAACCTGTCCCACAATCTTTGCTCGATCCAACAACAAAACTGCGCCTCCAACCCTCGGGTTTTAAGGGTTTTTTAGTTGCTTTAGGGCAATTTTACACAAGCAATAAATATTATGTCTGGGCAATCCTTATTGGGCTGGCGGTTATTGGCGCTTTGGCTTTTTTTGCTTTCCGGCCACGAACAGTTAGCCCAACTGCCGCAAAAGTAGATTTTAGTATAGATGGTCCAGAAACTGCAGCAAGTGGTGGGGAAGCAGTCTATAAAATTAAGATCGAAAATAAAGACAGTAGCACTTTGACTAACATGGAAGTTGAGGCCATTTATCCTTCCGGTGCTAGCTATCTTTCTAGCCAACCCGCAGCTGATACTTTATCGGGCACAGTGTTTAGTATTCCAGATTTAATTTCTGGGCAAAATGCAGTGGTGATTATAAAAGTTCGCTTACAAGGCAATGTAAACGATGAAAAAAAGTTTTTAGCAAGGCTTCATTACCGGTATCGTAGTTTTAATTCAGACTTTACAGCCGAGACAGAAAGTACGACTAGGCTTGTGGCTTCTGACGTGGCTTTAGAATTAACCGGACCAAGTACAACAAATAACGCACAATTAGTAGAGTACTCACTGGATTATAAAAATAATTCAGATGCAGACATTGAGAATGCTCGTATTCAAATTAAATATCCAAGTGGCTTTGTTTATGCAGATAGTGTACCAAAGCCAGATTTAGGGAAAGACATATGGAATATTGGTCGCTTAGCAAAGGATGCTGGCGGCACAATTACTTTTCAAGGGAATTTTAAAGACTCACAACCTGGAGAGCAAAAACCTTTTGTGGCATCCTTGTTAGTATTAGATGAAAATGGAAGCTATTTTACGCAAGGCACTGGTGAGTTTACGACAACTATTAGTAGTCTGCCACTAGTAGTGAGCCAAGAGCTTTCCACCCAGTTTAAGGACGGAATTGCAAAACCAGGGGACACACTCCAATACACTGTTAAGTATCAAAATAATGGTACTGTAGTGGCTCAAGGAGTAAATATTGTCATTAGCTTGGACTCAAAGGCTTTAGACTTCTCAACAATCAAAGCGCAAGGTGCAGAAGTCAACAATGATACGATTTCCTGGAATGCCTCTGCAATGCCAAATTTAGAAACTTTAAACCCCAGTGAAAGTGGCACGGTTACTTTTTCAGTCGGAGTTCGAAACCCAGCAGTTAAAGACAGCAGTACTAATGTTACTGTGACGACGAGAGTTAAAATAAAATCTAATGAGTATCAAACTTTTTTGCCCGGGAATGATCTTGTGACAAAAATTTCTAGCCCAAGCTCGCTTTCTGGAGGTGTTGACTATGTTTCAGGAAGTCTGCCACCAGCGGTTGGTAAAATTACAACATACCGCATTACTTTATCTTTGAAAAATGCTACTAATGACTATAGCGATGGCATTCTGACTGCTTTTTTGCCACTCTCTGCCAACGCATTTGACGCAAGCAGTGTTCTTGTTTCAGAAGCCAGAGCTGTTACTTATGACTCGGCTACAGGAAAGTTGACTTGGAAAGTGGGTAAGCTCGATGCTCATAGCGGTGGGTTTAAACCTATTCGGAAGCTTTCGTTTAATGTGCAAATTAATCCTTCAAGCGATCAGGTAAACCAAGAAGTCTTGTTGTTAAAAACAATTGTTTTTTCTGGTACCGACAGTTTTACCGGCCAGAAGATTAGTTTAAAAGCCGAAGATATTTCTACTGGCGATATTCCAAATGCAGGAGCGAAGGGTCGAGTGGTAAAATAGTGAGCTCAAGTACTTAGTACATAGTACCTGCCTGCCGGTGGCAGGCTTGGTACTTAGTTTAAAACTAACAAAAATCCCTGCGCCTTTGGCGCAGGGATTTTTGTTAAAGTTTAGTATTATATAAGTTAGTGCTAAGTACTCAGTACTAGGTACCAAGTACTGTTATATCTAGTAATGAATATAGTTGCGAATGCTCTTGTCGCTGAGGGACAAGGTCCTGACAGTTTTTTTGTATTTACCAGCATAGTTCCATTCGCTAAATGTAACGGTGCCACCACTCACCGATTCGACTACTCCTACATGGCCATATGGTGAGTCAGTTGTCTGGATAATAGAACCTTCTCTTGCTACATGATTAACCAAAGCGCCAAATTTAGGAGCTGTTTTATCCCACTTGCCGGCGTTGCCACGCCAAGGGATGTCTTTACCCATGCTAGAGAAAACTCGAGCGACGTAGTCAGTGCATTGTCCTTTAGCAAAGTTATTGCCAGAAGCTTTGGCTAAACTGGTTGGAATAACTGGAGTGGCTTTTTTGGGGGATGGTTTTGCAGCCGGAGGAGCGGGCATAGTGCAACTGACACATAAGATTAAATCGCCTTGGCGCAAGTCTTCCTCGTCTTCTAAACCGTTGTAGGCGACCAACGCTTCAACGCTCCCTTTATACTTCGTGGCAATATCAGCTAGGCTTGTATTTGGGCCTGCTTGGACTAGGATTCCGTCGGAAGGTAATATTCTAAGATACCAGCCAGATTTGATGGTATCGTTCGACAGTCCATTTGCCCATTTGAGGGTGTTAGTGCTTACGCCAAATTTCTTGGCAATTTTTTGTAAACTGTCTCCAGGCTGTGTTGTGTAAATTTGAATTTGTTTGTGTAGTAGTTTTTGCGCATCAGAACCGTTTGGATTAGTAATAGCATTGTCTACAATAACATCTTCTTCCTCTTCGACTAAGTTGACAGTTGCTTCTTCAGAGGGTTGTGGAGAAAGGCTTTCTTCGGCATAGGCCTCTGACACAAATCGGTTATTACTGACAACAACTGTTTTTATAGTATTACTTTGGGCATATAGTTTTGGGTTTAGGTCACTGTGGTAGGACAGTAATTTCATTGCGAGGCTTTGGTCTGTTTGGCTTGAGCTTATTTGAAAATTCCAGATACTAAATATAGATACAAAGACTACTAGGGTTATTACAACGAGTTCACTGGAAAAATTAGAAAAATAAAACCAACGATCCATTCGAAGATGGACTGCTGGAAAGTTATTGGCGTAATGTTTAGTGATACCTGGAAGTCTTGAGTTCAAAACCACCAGAAATTTTTTGGCAAAATATTGGGCGACAAACCAAGCGGTCTTGGCCTTGCGTGAGAATACAGATGCCCAGTGACTAACTTGTGATATACAGTCTCCTTTATCCAACATTTTTATAGGCCACTGGCCTATATTATCTTTTAGTAAAAGCAAAGGCTTTTACTCACACCTAAGTGGTGCTCTAAAGTGTCAGATACCAAGTCGCATTTCTGTTAGCTTTTGCCTCCAAATAACAAAAAAAGCCTGAGTTTTGCGACTGGTTTTGGTTACTACTTAAGTAGTTTAGCAAAGCCTATTTTGTCTATCAAGAGTTTTGGGTTCTACCTGCCCATTGCCCCCATATTTTAGGCATTTAAAATAACTTTTGGCTTATATTTGAGCAAAAGTAGCATAATTTCGATTATCCACTTAAAGTAAAGGTCTTGTTATAAGTTTGCTATACTACAAGAATATGGATCTAAAAATTCTCAATGACAAGCAAGAACAAGCCGTCACTGCGCCCTTGGGCCCGGTGCTTGTTTTGGCTGGTGCTGGCTCCGGTAAAACTCGAGTTTTGACTTACCGAATTGCCTATTTAATAGAGCAAGGTTTAATTTCCGCTGAACATATTCTTGCCTTGACCTTTACGAATAAAGCGGCAAAGGAAATGCAAAGCCGTGTTTATAAACTTTTAGAGCAAACCTCAGCTTCTGCTAGAACAGAAAAAGTTGTGATGAAGGCTGTGCCAACTTTGGGGACCTTCCATTCAGTCTGTGCGAAAATTTTGCGTAAAGAAATTAGCGCTTTAGGTTATTTTTCTGGTTTTGTAATTTTTGATAGTGACGATCAACTCAAAGTTTTACGGGAAATATGCGATGAGTTAGAAATTGGTAAACGTTTTCCCCCGAGCCTCTTTCGCGCCTATATTGGTATGGCTAAGAATAATGTACAAACGCCTACAGAGTTTAACATTGGTTTGGATAATTCTTTACACGAATTAGTACAAAATGTTTACAGTCGATATCAAAACTATTTATATTCTCAAAATGCTGTGGACTTTGACGACTTGTTAATGTTGGTCATTAAACTTTTATCTGCTAGGCCAGATATGAAACAGAAGTACCAACAACTTTTCCAGTATATTTTAGTTGATGAGTATCAAGATACTAATCCTGCGCAGTACGCCTTGCTTCAACTTTTGGTAAGTTGCGATAATATTTTTGTGGTCGGGGATGATGCTCAGAGTATTTATGGTTTTCGTGGTAGCACCATTGCCAATATTTTAAATTTTGAAAAAGATTACCCAAAAAGTTTGGTGGTTAAATTGGAACAGAATTATCGGTCGTCCAAAAATATTTTAGCAGTGGCAGACCGAGTCATTGCACTTAACAGTGAGCAAAAACCAAAAAAATTGTGGACAGAAAATGACGATGGTCCCAAAGTTAATTTACGGCAAGTTGCGGATGAGCGTGCAGAAAGTTTTTTTGTAGCCAGAACGATTATTAATAGTGTTACAGATGCTCCAGAAATTGAGTATGAACCCATAGAAGACGAAAATGCTGACCAACCAGTTTCCATTTTAGACCGGTTTTTACAAAAACAGCGCAAGCTCGGGTCTAGCAATGATTTTGGAACTCTTTCTAGTCTTCAATTACCGCTTAGCCATAAGCCCCTTGATCAGTTTGCGGTGCTGTACCGTACTCATGCGCAGTCCCGCAGTATTGAAGAAGCTTTAATTTCTTCAGGAATTCCGTATCAGATTATCGGCGGGTTAAAGTTTTACGAACGTAAAGAAATTAAAGACATGTTGGCATATTTGCGACTTGTTATGAATTTTCGCGATTTAGTTAGTTTAAAGCGAGTTATAAATGAGCCAGCTCGTGGTATTGGGGAGAAGTCTTACCAAGTAATTAAAAAATTTGTTTTGGGGTTTAGCTCAAATGCAGCTGAAGGAATTACAGAGGAGAGTATTACCTTGGCTTTATTTAGAGAAGCGTTAGAGAAAATTAGTTTGCCAGCAAAACAACTTCAAGGCACAAAACAGTTTTTTCGACTGATTGAAAGTTTTGAGCAACTGGCTGTGGAGTTTGAATTGTTAGATTTAATGGAGTTAATTTTCAAAAAAACTGGGATGGAAATTTGGCTGGATGACGGCACGGAGTCAGGAGCGACTCGGGTTGATAACGTTAAAGAACTGTTTACAGTCGCAACTAAATTTTCTGGACAAAGTTGGAAGGAGAGTTTGCCTGCATTTTTAGAAGAAGTGGCTTTGGTTACAGACGTGGACAGTTTAGAAAATACCAAAGATGCAGTGACGCTTATGACGCTTCATAGTGCAAAAGGCTTGGAGTTTGATACGGTATTTTTTGTCGGGCTTGAAGAAGGAGTTTTACCTCATAGTCGAAGTTTGCTTGACCCAACTCAGCTGGCTGAAGAAGTGAGGTTGGCATATGTTGGTGTGACTAGAGCAAGAAAACAGCTATACTTAGTTTACGCGCAAACAAGACAGCTTTACGGCACGGTCCAAACCAACAGTCCGTCACGCATTTTAGCAGTTCTTCCACCAGAACATATTCAAAGCAATAGTAAGAATCATTTGCGAAGCGGTGAGGGTGAGCTTAGTTATGAAGCCATGCCGTTTTAGAACAATAACAAATTTACAATGATCAGTTTTCATTTAATTTCCAATTGATCAATTAAGACATTGATTATTATACGAAAATTGAAAATTGGTAATTGAAAAATTCCACTTTATGACGATTGAACAACTAAAAGATCTACTAAAACGCTATCAGCTTAAACCAAATGAAACTTTTGGGCAAAATTTTTTGCTTAACGATTTTGTGTTGCAAGATATGGTGGACAGCGTGCCAAGACAAGCAGGGGATGCAATTTTGGAGATTGGTCCAGGAATTGGAAATTTGACTAGTAGGTTGCTGGACACTTCTGCTTTTGTATTATCGATTGAAAAAGATAAGCGTTTCTTATCAATTTTAAAAAGTCTTAAAAAGTCTCACAAAAATTTTCAATATGAAATTGCAGATGCACTCCGTTTTAATTTTGAGGACGCCTTGGCCGATTACTCGCGCTATCATGTGGTGGCCAATATTCCGTACTATATTACAGGAAAAATTATCCAACTTTTGCTTTTAGCAAAGCATAAACCTATTACGATAACCATACTGATTCAAAAAGAAGTTGCACAAAATGCTGTCGCATTGGCGGGGAGAAATAATTTATTAAGTTTGTCTATTCAGTTGTATGGTAGTGCTAAAATCCTGCAAACTGTTCCTGCGCGAGATTTTTTTCCGATACCGAAAGTTACTAGCAGTATCTTACAAATTCATCTGAAAGGGGAGAGTAAAATTAAAGATTTAGACAGCAAAAAATTTTTTGGCTTGGTGCGTAGTTGTTTTGCTGGAAAGAGAAAACAAATCCATAATACTTTAAATAATAATTATGGTTTGGACAAAGACGTGGTTTTAAAATTACTAGACACAATTGGAGTTAAGCCAGAAGCGCGCCCGCAAGAGTTGTCACTGGAGCAGTGGATAGCGTTGTATAAAAATCTTGTTACGAGTAAATTGCTTGCAGAAAGGCCTTAATTATGCTATACTATAGTAAAGTAAAGTTTTCCGAAAC
>OFQY01000246.1_pt1 | contig 23002 bp, 27 predicted proteins | sample 1542991 | NCBI WGS metagenome assembly OFQY01 (sample SAMN07774224, study PRJEB24372) | wastewater metagenome | isolation source: Exp Tend VB 10WW | collected 2016-02 | reverse complement strand
TAAAACTCCGAGATCTCGGAGTTTTATTTTTTATTCTTTCTTATACAAGCTTTTATAAAACCAGAAAATAGTGGGTGTGGAGAGAGTGGTCGTGCTTTGAACTCTGGGTGGAATTGCGTACCTAAGAAAAATGGATGTTTACCTTTTGGTAGCTCAGCTATCTCACATAGAAGCCCGTCAGGAGAAACTCCAGAGAATACCATTCCAGCCTTCTCTAATCTTTCTCTATAAGCGTTATTAACCTCGTAGCGATGACGATGTCGTTCGGACACCGAATTACTCTTGTAAGACTCTTGAGCTATACTTCCTTTTGTCAGTTTAGCAATATAGGCTCCTAAACGCATACTCCCTCCTAGCTTTTTCTTAGCAATCTTTTCTTTTTGATCTTCCATTACATCAATGACAATATCTTTTGCATTTGGGTTTACTTCCTTAGTATTAGCATCTTTTAAACCAAGTACATCACGAGCGTATTCGATTACCAAGAGTTGCATGCCGTAGCACAATCCAAAATATGGAATCTTGTGTGTACGAGCATAATTTATAGCCATAATTAATCCTTCAACTCCACGTGAACCAAATCCACCAGGAACTAATATTCCATCATATTTTGAAAGTTCTTTTAATTTCTTTCTATCTTTTTCATAATCGACAGCTGATATCCAAGTTAGAACTGGTTTTCGGCCATTTGCATATGCTGAATACTTGATTGCCTCAATAACTGATAAATAGGAATCAGAGAGCGTAAAATCACCTGTAGCAAAATATTTTCCAATTACAGCAATTTTTACTTCACCCTTAAAGTTATGTGTAGATTTTGCAAAAGCACGCCATTTTTTTGATCCAGCATTTTCTGCTGGAGCACATGACATATTCACTACATCGCAGATCATATCCCCTAACCCTTCTTTTTCAAAGTTGATCGGAATATCATAAATACTCTCCACATCAGGAGCTGATATCACCCTATCTTTTGTAATATTACAAAACATGGATAACTTTTCTTTTCTTTTATCATCTAGTGGCAACTGGCTACGAGCAATAATAACATCTGGTTGTATACCTGAAGCATTTAATGTCCTAACAGCGTACTGCGTTGGCTTTGTCTTCATCTCGCCCACTTTTGAAGGGATTGGGAGATAAGACACCATTACAAAAAATACATCATGTGGGTGCTTAATCTTCATCATACGAGCAGCTTCAAGGAAAAGCATATTCTGGTATTCCCCTACAGTCCCCCCAATTTCAATTACAACCACATTGGCCTTTGCATTGTCTCTTGCAACCTCAATACGCCTTATAACCTCAAGAGGTATGTGAGGGACGACTTCCACACATTTACCACCGTATTCTAGATTCCTTTCTTTTTCAATAACAGTCTGATAAACCCTGCCGGTTGTCATATAATTTATGCGAGTCAAATCAATATCAAGAAACCTCTCATAGTTACCCATATCTTGATCGCACTCATCTCCATCATCAAGAACAAAGACTTCCCCGTGCTCTGTTGGGTTCATGGTCCCAGCATCAATATTTATATATGGGTCAATCTTTATAGCTGTAACAGCCTGACCTCGATCTTTCAAAATACGAGCAATAGACGAAGCGGCGACACCCTTACCAACACCAGATATTACTCCACCGATGACAAAAATATACTTACATGATTCAATTTTTTTATATGTAGAGAATTTTTCTTTCAACTTCTTCATATATTACTTTTTGAGATATCTAGAAATAGCAAAGAAGCTGGATATACTACCAAGAATTATTCCAACACCCAACATTATCACAAACAATTGTAGGAAATTTGATTTAAAATATGTAAACATATTGATACCAACAAAGTCAGTAACTTGATTACCCAGCCAAATTGAAATAGGTATAAATAAAAGTATTGTAATTAGGCTTGCAGTAACCCCAACAAGCATTCCAGAAACCATAAACGGGCCACGTATGTATTTAGATCCTGCGCCAACAAGTTTCATAACACCTATCTCTTCACGGGACATATAAATAATAAGCCTTATGGTACTAAAAGTTATGATTATTGAGATAATAATTAGAATTAATGATACTGCAAATCCAAGCCGTCCTGCGCCAGTAATAATAGCATTTAGACGATCAATAATAATCTTATTCTGATGATAATCTACTTTATCAATAATATTTAACGCTCCTTTTGAAATAGCATTGTCACTTTCAAAATATTTAGAGATGCTTTCGTATTGGGATGGATCTTTTGCTTTTATGTTTAGAGTTGCGCCGAGTGGATTAGAGTTTAATTCATCTAGTGCTTGTAGAGTTAAATAGTCATTTGCATGCTTGTCTTTGAATTGAGTTAGAGCTTCTTCTTGAGAAGTATAAGAAACATCACGGACTTCTGGCAATTTAGAGAGTGATGACTTAACACTTAAGATTGCAGTCTCATCCGCTCCAGGAACAAAATAAACAGTTACATCAACTTTCTCTTTTATGTCGTTTAAAGAAGATTGGAGTGCTGTCTGGACAAAAATAAGACTAGTTATAACAAACAGAGTTATAACCATCATCAAAATAGATGCGAGAGAAGTAAAGCCACTACGAATAAAGTTGCGATAACCAGAACGTATTATCCTTTTAGTGTGAGTTACCAACATACGGGCATTATATCATATACTTACCATCTTTATCATCTCTGACAACCTTGCCATTTTCAAGTGTAATAACTCGTTTTTTAATCTGATCTATAACACTCCTATTGTGAGTAGTGAGGATGACCGTAGTCCCTAGATCATTGATTTTTTTGAGGATATTTATAACTTCATTGGTGTTTACAGGGTCTAAATTCCCAGTTGGCTCATCTGCAATTATAAGCTCAGGTTGGGTAATAATAGCTCTTGCTATTGCTAGACGCTGTTTCTCTCCTCCTGATAGCTGGTGTGGAAAATGTAGAGATCTATGAGATAGATCCACTAATTCAAGAACATGGGGAACGTCTTGAGCTATTTCTTTATCATTTTTACCTGTTGCTTCCATGGCAAAAGCGATATTTTCATAAGCTGTTTTATTGGACAATAATCTAAAGTCCTGGAAAACAACTCCTACTTTCCGTCTAAAATTGGTTAGTTCTTTATTAGAGAGTTTGTGGATATCAGTAGATTCAAAAAATATAGTTCCCCCTGTTGGCGATTCTTCAGCAAGTATCAATTTTGTGAGAGTTGTCTTACCTGCACCAGAGTGACCAACAACCGATACAAATTCCCCTGGTCCAATAGAAATAGTTACATCTTCAAGAGATACATTGTCCGAATATTTTTTTGTAACGTTATTGAAATAAATCATTGTACTACTAAGGATATCATAAATGTGCCTCTGCTTCAATAAACTGATCGAGTTCCCCTTCTTCTAAAACTGCATCTACTTTTGAAGTCTCAACTCCTGTACGCAAATCTTTTATTAGTTTATATGGATGCACCACATAATTGCGGATCTGGTTACCCCATTCAATCTCAGTTGTTTTTGAAATAGATAATCCTCCTTTTACAAGGGCTTCCTCTTCTTGTCTCCTTTTAAAAAGTTTACCTTTTATCATTTCTAATGCCTTTTCTCTATTTTGTTCTTGCGAACGCTCTGTTGCAACATGAACAGATAGATTAGTAGGTATATGGACTATACGAACAGCAGTTTCTCTTTTATTTACATTCTGTCCTCCAGGACCACCAGACTTTGAAAATTCAATCTTAAGATCTTCTGGTGGAATAATAATCGCATTATCATTTACTTTTAGACTTGGAATAACTTCAACAAGCGAAAACGAAGTATGGCGCAAAGATTTTGCATTAAAGGGTGATATGCGAACCAATCTATGCACTCCGGATTCATTTTTTAATGTTCCATACACGTCTTTACCAATCACTTCAATTGAAACATTACGATACCCACCAATATCATTTTTATTCTCGTGAACAAGTACGATTTGCCAACCACGATTTTCAATGTATTTTATATACATTCGAAGTAGCATCGCAGAAAAATCTTCTGCATCATCCCCACCTGCACCAGAGAGTATAGATAAAATAGCATCGCCTTTATCGTATTTTTCACTACCCAAAAGTTCATCCTTGAGTTCATTGAGGCGTTTTATGGAAGATTGGGCTTTTAACTTATCGTTCCAAAAATCATTGCCCATCATTTCTTTTTCAAGATTCTCTATTTCTCTTTTTATAGATTCGGTATCAATAGCCATCAGACTATTATAACAAACTTTGAGCCATCCCCGAGAATCGGCCAATACATGGCCAGGTACTTTTCATCTTTAATAGATTGAAAAGTCTTTCGATTCCGGACGAATGAAAAGCAGTTTTCATTCTCGATGACTCTACTGAGCCATCCCCGAGAATCGAACTCGGGACCTATCCCTTACGAAGGGATTGCTCTACCAACTGAGCTAGGATGGCAAATTGAGCCGTTAGACAGACTTGCACTGTCGACCTTTTCCTTACCATGGAAATGCTCTACTACCTGAGCTATAACGGCAATATGTGTGATGTTACTATAATTTATACCCTTTTTCAATAAAAAAAGACGCCAACGGGTTAGTATTGGAGTCTTATTAGTCACCAAAAAGAGCTGAACCACCGTAAGAACTTCTTACATCAAGAAAAATTATTTTTTGATTTATATTAATGGTATTTGGGTCATCTTGTAAATACATTTTGTAGTAGTGAAGACCAAAATAACAATAATTATCATCCAAAAATTCAATAACTTTTATTCCTAAGCTCTGGGATTTGTTGTTAAAAACCTCTGTTGGGCAAATACCTTTTTGTGCTTGGGCTATTTTAAATGCCTCAATATCCATTTTGATATGCATATATTTTGGGTTTATTTAATTAATAAGTTACTACTATTAATACCTAATGTAAAGCAATTATTGCAAAATTCCTAATTTTGAGTACAATAGCAGGTATGCTCTCTTAGAGCGTTTTTATATAGCGGGGCAGAGAAATGGTATCTCCGATAAGGAATAATAGAGCAAATAACCTTAAGACTATATAAAGATTAGATAAATCACATAGCGGGGTAGAGAAATGGTATCTCGTAAGGCTCATAACCTTAAGACCCTAGTTCGATTCTAGGCCCCGCAACAATCGGTAAGTGACATACCAAAACATGTCTCTAAATTATACCGAGATAGTAAAGTAGTTTGCTTTTTGTCGGCGTAGCTCAGTTGGTAGAGCGTGGGACTCATAAGCCCAAGGTCACAGGATCATTCCCTGTCGCCGACACAGTCAACATAAGTTTTTTATGTTTGGCAAAAATTTGCGGGTGTAGCTCAGCTCAAGTTTAAATAAATTGAGCGTCCGCCTGGCAATTTTGATAGTAATGTGACAAAGTTAGTATAAGTATTACACCTGCGGGTGTAGCTCAGCTGGTTAGAGCGTCCGCCTGTCACGCGGAAGGTCGAGGGTTCGAGTCCCTTCACTCGCGCAATAGAAAAATCCCTATCACTAGGGATTTTTCTATTGGTCATTAAATGATTAATTTTTGGTATAATAAGCTCTATGTATTTTAAAACTTGGAATTACTTTTTTGTTGCAGTGTTTTTTGTGGCTTTACTAATGATATCAAATACTGTAGCAGTAAAAATCATCAGCATCGGAAACTTTACAGTTACGGGTGCCATATTTATATTTCCATTTACATATATTTTAAGTGATATCTTAACTGAAGTATATGGTTACAGAGGGTCTCGACCAATTATTTGGGCAGGTTTTTGCGCTATAATTTTTATGGCAATTATGTATACTTTTGTAGGAATACTTCCTGCAGCACCTTTTTGGCATGATCAAAATTCATTTGAAATAATTCTTGGCCAAGTTCCACGTATCGTTATTGCTTCCCTTCTTGGTTATTTAGCAGGATCTTTTTCTAATTCTTTTATCTTGTCTCGCATGAAAGTATGGATGAAGGGTAAGTACCTTTTCGCTCGAACCATTGGCTCTACAATTATTGGCGAGGGTATTGACTCTATAATATTTGTACTTGTTGGATTTGCAGGTCTTATCCCAGATACGAGCCTTCTGGAAGTAATTGTATCTAGCTACTTAATAAAGATAGGAATTGAAATTATAGTCACACCAATAACTTATAAAGCTGTTAATTACTTAAAAGCAAAAGAAAATATCGATACATACGATACCGATATATCATATAGTCCATTTAAGCTTAAATAGTATATTATTTATATAACACCAAGTTCTTCAAAGAAACTCTGATACATACGTACTACCCTACGCCCTTCTATTTGTGTTAGTGTAAAATCTGAACCTTGGTGTGCTATTTGATTGCGTATAATATGAGCATCCCAAGCACCTTGAATAAATGCATAGCCATTTGAACGTGCTTGTTCTAACTTCTCACTCAAAGTTTCGCCTACCATTCCCTTTTTTTCAAGAACCTCATCAAGCATTGTATCTGCTTCAATAATTGCAACACGCCAATCTGATTCATTTGGACTTTCAATCAATGTCAAAATATAGTGCCATCTTGGATTATCATTTTTTATTGCTTCTTGATCACGAATCATCGCTTCACGAATCTCATGTTCAAGTTCATGTTTTTCATGAACCTGAATCTCTCGCATCCGAACAAGAGAAAAAATGATTACAGCAATAAAAAATATCGAGATGAGAGAAGAAGCTATTCCCAAAACTGTCCAAGTATGGGGGTTTACTATAAAAGCAAAAATTGGTTTAAAAAAATCGAAAACACCGCTCACTGCCGAATCGGTATTAAATATTGGTTGGGTTATTCCAAATATAGTTATGGCAATTACCATTATTGCAACAATAATCCAAAGACCCATATCGCTTGATCCACTTGATTTTGCGCCTTTCTTATCAGCCATTTGTTTATTATACTAATTTTTCAAAATCTTTCCCAATCAGAAAGAGAATATCTTCACGTAGTTCTGGTGCCATTATATGAAAACCGAGTGGCAAACCATCTTTAGTTATACCAGAAGGAAGCGATATTGCAGGGATACCTGCAATATTTGCTGGAACAGTAAATAAATCAGAAAGATACATTGACACCGGGTCTTTAGATTTTTCACCGAACTTAAAAGGAGGAAATGGAGAGGTTGGAGTAATAATAGCATCAACATCTTTGAAAATATTTCTTAGTTCTAAAGAAATTGCATCACGAACTTTCACTGCCTTATTGTAATAAGCATCATAATAGCCGTGAGAAAGTATATAGGTTCCCAGAAGTAACCGTCTTCGAACTTCTTTACCGAAACCAACTCCTCGAGTTTTTGCATACACATCGTAAAGTTTATCTGATTCTAAAGATAAACCGTAACGTATCCCATCATATCTTGCTAAGTTACTTGAAACCTCTGCAGGTTGAATAATATAGTAAACAGCTAGTGAATATTTAATAAGTGGTAGTGAGACATCAACAATTTTATATCCTTCTTTTTTCAACTTTTCACAAGATTGTTCAAAATTTTCTAAAACTTCTTTATCTATACCATCTCCAGCTAAAAACGACTTAGGTACTCCTAATATTTTTCTAAAAGATTTATCTTTTACTCTTTTTTCTTTAGGAATAGAGGTGCTATCATTTTTATCATAAGCATTGATAGCTTCGTATAATATCTCAACATCGCTAACATTTTTACCTATAGGTCCAACCTGATCAAGAGAACTTGCCATAGATATAATTCCGCTTCGAGAAACATTGCCATAGGTTGGTTTTAGCCCTACTAGACCTGTAAAAGATGCCGGTTGACGAATAGAACCTCCTGTATCACTACCTAGCGCTACAAGAGCTCCATTCATAGCAACAGAAGCTACAACACCACCTGAACTACCACCAGGAACGTATAGGGGGTTTACAGGATTTTTAGTATTACCATATGCACTTGTCTCAGTAGAAGATCCCATAGCAAACTCATCCATATTTACTCTTCCTAGAAAAACTGTGCCTACAGATTTTAATTGTTTAATAATGTCTGCATCATAAGTTGCTTTATAGTTTCCTAAAATCTTAGAAGAGGCTGATGCTATATGTCCATCAAAAAGAATATTATCTTTTAATGCTATAGGAATTCCTGTCATTAGTGTTGCAGTACCATTTTTAAACATTTCCTCCGCTACTTTGGCTTGGTCTAAAACATCAGAATAAACTTCAAGATACGCATTAATATTTTTTCTTTTATCACTTCTAAATAAGCATTTACCAAATCAGTAACGGTATATTCCCCGTTTTTCAATGATTCATGAGCCTTTTGTATTGTTAGATCTTTTAAATCAATCATTATAGTATTTGTTTAACTTTCAAAAAGCCATCTTGCGAGTCTGGCATCTGTACAATTATTTTGTTTGTATATGTACCAGAAAGGTTAGTGATTATATCTTCTCGCATAACATTACTTAGAAGATACTCTTCTTTAGTAAGAGAACCTTCAGAAACTTCTTGCACTTGGCCTACGTAAGACAAGATCGAGTCAAAGTCATGTAGAAGGTCCATCATCTCCTCTTCCGGCATATCTAGCCTAGCTAGCTCAGCTAGTCTTTTAATATCACTCAGTTGCATTTCCTTAGAATAGCATATTTATAAAATCTTTAAAAATTCACTTTCAGACAATATTTTAACTCCCAATTTCTTAGCATCATCATATTTACTACCAGGATCTTCTCCTACTACAACATAATTAGTCTTCTTTGATACAGAGCTAGATATTTTACCTCCTTCTCCAATAATCCTTGCTTTAGCTTCATCGCGAGACATTGAGGACAGAGTCCCAGTGAGAACAAAGCTCATGCCACTTAGTTTAGTACCTTTATGAGAGGTATTTTTTTCTATTGAGACACCATTTTTTAATAATTTGGAGATTAGATTTTTCTTTTTGTTTAAAGAAATTAGAAACACTACTAGATACTACCGGACCAATATTTTCTATGTTATTTATTTCTTCCTTGTTTGCTTCCATAAGTTTATCCAGTCTACCAAAGTAGTTAGCCAAATCCTGAGCAGTCTGTTCACCAACATGTAAGATTCCAAGTGCATAAATAAATCTCCATAGTGAAATATTTTTGTGAGAAGAAATAGAAGAAATTATATTTTCAGCTGATTTTTCTCCAAATCGTTCTAGCCCAGATAAATCTGCAATTTCAAGAGTAAATAAATCTGCTGCATCACTTATAAGACCTTCGTCCTTCAAGCGATCAAGTATTTTAGGTCCTACAGAATATATCTCAAAAATATTCACAAAATGTTGCATTCCTCTCCTATTCTTAGCTGGACAATTTTTATTAGTACAATAATATGCAACAGACGCTGGTGAAGCAGAGTTTGCGAAATTAGAGTCGCGTCGGAGCCCCCGCAGAGAAGGTAAAGCGCTAGAATTTCGAGAACTCTGCAAGCCTGTATTTCTTTTTTCAACATCAAACCCACAAACAGGGCAATTCTCTGGCATTTTAAATCTTTTTTCTTTTCCCGTACGCATTTTAGGCAGAACTTCAACAACTTCAGGTATAACATCTCCTGCTTTTTGTATAACAACAGTATCACCTATTTTTAGACCTAGCCGTTCAATTTGGTCCATATTATGAAGTGTTGCTTTTGAAACAGTAGAACCAGCAACAAGAGTTGGCCTAAAATGAGCCAGCGGTGTAAGAACTCCAGTGCGACCAACATTGACACTAATACTAAGCACAGTAGTAGTAGCTTTTTCAGCAGGATATTTAAAAGCTATTGCGCCTCTAGGGTCTTTCCCAACAATTCCTAGTTCTTGATAGACATTTGAATTATCTACACTAACCACTACCCCATCTATACCAAATGGGAACTTTTCTCTAATACTAGAAATTTTAGTGATAAAACTAAATGCTTGGTTTAGATCCTTTGATACTTCAGAATGTTTATCCACCAAAAAGCCCAGTTTACCTAAGAGTTCATGTTTTAAATGATGGCTCTGTATTTTATTTTTCCAATCTAGACCTTCGATTTGAGATATTTCATAGGCAAAGAAATCTAGATTCCTTTCTTTGGTCAATTGCGGATCTAATTGCCTCAAACTACCAGCAGCAGCATTACGAGAGTTGGCAAATACGGGCTTGCCTTCTTTTTGATTATTTTTATTCAAATCAACCAAAACATTTTTTCTCATTATGGCCTCGCCACGAACTTCTATTTTTTTAGGGTATGGAGCATTTAAAACAAGTGGTATTGATTTAACCATTTTTAGATTCATAGTTATATCTTCGCCTATTTCTCCATCTCCACGTGTCGCTCCTCTAACAAATTTACCATCTTCATATATCAAAGATATTGCCAAACCATCAAATTTTAATTCACAAAAATAATTAGGGATTCCAGATTTTTCAATTACTTTTAGGTTTCTTTTCTCCCAAGAGAATAATTCTTCTTTAGAAAAAACATTACCTAAAGAAAGTAATCTAACCTCATGTCTAGCTTTTTTAAATTTATCTAGAGGAACACCTGCAATACGAAAAAGTGAAGAATTAGGATCTTGAAATTTTGGATATTTACTTTCAAGGTTTTTTAACTCTTTAGTTAAAGAATCGTAAATATCATCAGTTATAACTGGGTTGTTTTCGATATGATACTCTTTTCTTAACCTAGAAATTTCACTCCGAAGTTTTATTATTCGGTTTTTTGCTTCATCTTCATTCATAAAATCTATTGATAAGTAACTTCAACTTCACGTTCAACTGTTTTGGAGTTAGATTTATCGCAACTATTATAGCCTCGGGCTTTTATTACTGTAGTACCAGGTGTTGTTGTTTTATCTATATCAAATTCAAAACAAGGGTCCTTGGTTCCCAAAGTATTAGGAGTAGCTACAAATTTTACACCATTATCAAATATACTGAAAGTCCTGATGGTACCATTTGAATCTATCCCACAACTCCAAGAAGCAGGTAGTGAACCTAGGCCAACAATATTATCAGCATAAATACCACATTCAGTTGCCATATCTGATTGTAAATAAGAAATTTGAGAATCACTAGAAAGTGAAGATAAGATTAGTTGTTTGTAGGTGGTATTAGAAAGACCAAATGAAAGAATTGATATAATACTAACTACAACAACAGCAAATAATATAGCGTACCCTTTATTGTTATTAAAATGTTTAAAATTTTTCATAATTATAATGTTTGCCAATTTAGTAAACTAGTCCTCAATGTTTTTGACCTAACTAAGTTTCCATTAAGCCACTCAACACTGACTGTTATATCTAATTGATCGTTGAGACTTGGGTTTATACTCATGTTTATTTTTCTTTTAAAATTACTGGGTACTGCACCTTGAGGAACTTTGTAAGTATAGAAATCTTGATTTGTAGCTCTGTCGTCATAATTAAATACACGACAACCTAGAGTACCCCAACTACCTGCTGACCCAGAACAAGCACTGATGTCTGTTGTAATACTTGCAACCTCTATTTCACAACCATTGGCTGAAAAACAATATGAATTAGGATAACCATACTTAGATAGGAAACCATTCCAACCTGAGCCAACTTCGGCAATCTTTTGAAATGCTATAGTATCTCGCTCATTTCTAATTGAATCAAGAACTTCTTGAACCAAGTAGTTAGCGACAATATCGTTTTTTGAATATCTTCCATAATAAATACTGTTTGCAATAAGTCCGAGCAGACCATTAAATGCTACCACTAAGATAAAAACAGCGATCATCGTTTCAATTAAAGTAAAGCCCTTATTTTTTTGTTTATTCTGTGATTTCATATATTACTCTGCTGAACGTTGAGATACGTTTGTCTGAATCGCAAAGGAATTGGACTGTCCCTTAAAAGCAACGTTACCTTTTACTAATATATAGACACTGGGTTGAGTTTTATCATCGGGAACATTAACTTCACTATGAGATCCATTGACAAAGAATGTTAGATTCTCCACATCAACATCTGGAGAAACTATATCTACGCATGGGTTACTTAAATAACAGCGTTGTAAGACCTTAGTGCCATTGACTCTAGTGTTTAGAACATAAGCAGTATCTCTTTGGGTTAGATGTTTGGCTGGAGTAAAAACAATAGCAGTTCCCCCAGCTGATCCAATTGGGCAATCCGCAGTCGGGCTTCCTGGTAAAATAAAAGAACCTGAGGTTATACAAGTATAATCTGTACCAGAACGTAGTGATCTGACAACACTTTCCATCGCAAAATTAACATTATCCATAGCTTGACGTAGAGCTTGAGATTTTTTAGCAGTATCGGAAGATGTAATAAGAGCGCCAAGAGCAACAAGCATTATCATCATAAATATAGAAGTAGCAACCATTATTTCAACTAGTGTAAATGCTGTGTTCTTTTGTTTTGGCATATTAGTCATAGTATTATTTTATATTGATCTGGCCAACATTAGATATATTTATAGTCTTAATAGATTGATTTTCACTATTTTTAATAACTACATCAACACTAGAATATTGATCATTTACACAAGAAAAGCCAAACGTAGCTGCACATATGTGAGCATCTGGATCTGGTCTATAAAATGTTATATCGGAGTAACCATTTACAAGTGGAGTACAAGTATTGTTCCCACTTTCGTAAACACATATAGATGATACAGTATCCGCACTTGTTATTTTTAGCATATCAATACACTCATCAGAACTTGATAGTGTTCCTGTATCACAAATATCGGAGTTTGAAGTTAGATAATCGTATTTTTGATTAGAATTAAGGTCATTAAATATGATAAAGGTTTTGTTGGATCCTGCTCTAACATCAGATCCATTCAGCGGAGTAGTTAGAAAGTGTATCCCGTAACCATTACTGAAAGAGCTCTGTGAGCCTTTGACTCCTATTGCATAATTTTGTGCTCTACGAACAGATAAAGCGATATCATCTGCCAAATTTTGAAGAGACGCTGTTGATCTAAATTTTGAGTAGTCAAAAATAGTAAGTCCAGCTACAATTATAAAAATAACAAGTACCACCATAAGTTCAATCAAGGTCATTCCTGACTGTTTATTTTTAATATTTTCTGACTTTTTTAGAATTTTATACATCTTACTATAAATTAAAACTGAAATATCTTAACTAGATTGAAGATACTAATATTAAAGAGGAAAACGATTAAAGAGCTGAAAATCAAAAATGGAGCAAATGGTATCTCTGTTTTTAATCCTATTTTTTTATGTGAAAAAGACATTATAATTAATCCAACAACTGAACCGATCCAAAAAGATAATACTAGTGCTGAGAGGCCCATGTAGAGTCCTAACATCCATCCAAGACCTAAAATCAATTTAGCGTCTCCAAGACCCATCCATTTACCTTTGGAAAATAGCCAAATTAATGCGAAAGGAATAGCTAGCAATGGACCAATTGCGATATCAGCAAGTGACGGTTTAATAAACAAGCTACCAATACCAGTATGATTTACAAAAATAGATATTAGAGAAACTAGTGCAAAAACATAAACTAATTTATCTGGGATAATTTTGTGTCGAAAATCATAAACTGAAATTACAATTAAAATTGAAAACAGGAAAGCAAATAAACTTACTAGAAAAATATATGAGGTTTGAGAGAAAGATAAAATTGGTAAAAAGTGATTTGCAATAGATGCAAAAACTATACCCGTTATGAATTCTACTATTGGATATTGATGAGAGATTGAGCTTGCGCAGGATCTGCATCGTCCAGATTGAATAAGAAAAGAAAATATTGGGATAAGCTCATACCATGAGAGAGTCTTATTGCAAACCATACAAACTGATCTACTATCAACCATTGATTTACCGGTATTAAATCTATATACGACAACATTCAAAAAACTCCCAATGATTGTTCCTAAAAGGAAAATAAAAACAAATACAAGAAATGACATTAGTATATTATATCACTTACAAATTAAAAGACCATAAATCAAAAAGGCGCCTTAGGCGCCTTTTTGATTTATGTAAATCTAGATTATCTTGCGTCAATTGCGGCACAAGTTGTATCAGTGTTTACAACGTTTCCTGGAGTCGTAAGGTTTATCTTTGATGAAGCACCTGTACTATCCACACACCAGTAGTCGTTTGCTGTACCAGTACCTGCAAGTGATGCAGCTACAGCGTAAGCTGTTGTACTACCTCCACATTTAAGTGTTGTACCAGTAGGCATACCATCTAGGTATTGTCTGATTGTAGTATCAGCTGTGTACATGTTTGCACCTGTAGCACAAGATACTGTAGGAGCAGCTGAACCATAAGTATTACTTGTGTTGCTATAGAAAACTTCCATACCAGCACGAAGACCTGATAGCTGAGCTTGAACTTTAGCATCGTTTGCTTTTGTTCTAGCGCTTGATAGAGAAGCGAGAACTACTGAAGCAAGGATACCAATGATTGCGATAACAACCAAAAGTTCGATAAGCGTAAAACCTTTTTGTTTATTCATACTAAAATTTAATTCTATTAATTTGTGTCTTATTATATAAAGACGCGACCTTATTTTTAATAGCTTTATTATATCATATATAAAGCTAAAAAGTGTAAATAGGCACCTACTGTGGATATCTTCTAGTTTATTCCGCCAGCAACGTTGTAGATAGGCATAAGAACTGAAGCAAGAAGTAATCCTACTCCAAGACCAAGTGCTACTATCATAAGTGGTTCAATCAAGCTCACTAATGTATCAACTGCATCGTTTACTTCACGACTATAGAATCTACCAAGTGTTTTTAGGATATTCCCAAGGGAACCAGTCTCTTCTCCAACTTTGACCATTCCAGACATAATAGAAGGTATTTCAGGATGTTTAGATAACGCATCAGAAAAAGATCCTCCTCCTTTAACTTGTTCAGCTACTTCTTTTAAAATCTTTTCGTAAACACGATTACCGATAACTTGGCTAGTTAGTTCAATTGCTCTTATGATAGGAATACCTGAAGAGAGCATTGTATCCATATTATCTGAAACTCGTGAGAGGTATAACTTTGAATAAATATTTCGGAAAACTGGCATTGATATTTTTAATCTATCTAAATAATTTTTGCCAGATTCAGATCTACTGAGTTTTATTATATAAGCGATAAAACCAACAAACGCAATTAGTATAAATATACCGTATCTAACAAGTAAGTCACTCATCCCTAGAACTATTTTAGTAGAAAAAGGAATATCTTGGCCTGATTCTTTGATTATAACCGCAAGGCGAGGAACTATAAATACGAACATCATAGTCATAACTATTATAAAAACAGATATAACAAACCCCGGGTAAATAAGAGCGTTCTTAGTCTTTGAAGTAAGTTGATATTGGCGATCAAGATACTCAGCTAAGTAAGAAAATGTTTGTGTAAGCTTACCTGATTCTTCTCCAGCCTTAACCATATTTACATAGAAATCTGAAAAGGCTTCCGGGTGTTTAGCTAATGCTTCTGAAATTGAAAGGCCTGAAGATATGTCATCAGACACATTCGTGAGGACTTTAACTAGGGCTTTATTTTCTGTATTGGTTGCAAGAAGATTAAAAGCTTTAAGTGCCGAGACTTGAGCTTCAAAAAGAGTCGATATCTGTCGCGACATAATCACAACATCTTTCATAGCAACACCCTTTTCGAAAAAAGACATTTGCATCAAGCTCTTCTTTCCTTCCCCTTCAGAGACATTGACTATGATTAAACCTCTTCTCTGTATTGCTGCAATCGCTAAATCACGAGAAGCAGCATCAACTGATCCTTTCTTTTTTTCGCCTGCACTTGATATAGCTTCGTAATAAAACAACATAAATAATTAAAGCATGCGCTCGAGAGCCTTAGGATTAATAGAATATTGATAAGCGGATTCCATGGTTATTTCTCCTTTTTGTACAAGCTCAACCAAAGATCTATTCATATCAACCATGCCTTGTTCAGATGAAGTTTCAATAACATTATTTATCTCATGCGTACGTTTTTCTCGGATTAGATTAGATACTGCATTGTTATTTATCAAAAGTTCGTATGCAGGTACACGCCCACCAGATATTCTAGGAATTAGACGCTGAGAAAATACACCTAGCAAACTAGAAGAGAGTTGAAGTCTGATTTGATCTTGTTGAGCTGGAGGGAATGAATCAATAATGCGATCAATTGTTTGAGCAGCGTTATTTGTATGGAGCGTTGAAAAGACCAAATGTCCTGTTTCAGCAGCTGTTACAGCAGCAGCAATAGTTTCTGAAGAACGCATTTCTCCTATAAATATAACGTTCACATCTTCACGAAAGACTGATTTGAGAGCTATTGAAAAATCTGCAGTGTCATCCCCTACTTCACGTTGATCAATTATAGATTTATCGGCTTCATAAATGAACTCAATCGGATCTTCGATTGTAACAATGTGTGAAGCTCTATCTTTATTAATCATATTTATCATAGTAGATAAAGTTGTAGATTTACCTTGGCCAACTGGACCAACTACCAAGAAGAATCCCTGATTTTTGCCTGTAAAACTAGATAGAATTGGTGGTAGATTCAGTTCTTCAAGAGATTTGGCTTTGGGAATTAATCGTAGCGCGACTGAAATCTGACCTCTTTGGAAAAAAGCGTTACCTCTAAGATGAACATCATCTTTAAACGAATAAGAAAAATCAACTTCTTTATTAATCAAGAATTTGTCAGTTCTATCTTTACCTATTAAAACAGTAAGTATTCCAACCATATCATCGCTAGTCATAACTTCTTTATTAACAAGAAAAAGAAGTTGGCCATTTATTCGCATGGCAGGCTTTCTCCCAGAGCCTAAATGTAAATCAGATCCATCTTCATGGATTAGACTAGTTAATAATTCACTTAACAATTTCTCTTGGTTCATTTTATTTCTTTATGTTGTTAATAATACTATTTACTTTCTCGATAACCTCAGAAGGAGTACTAGAAGCTTTAACAATGTACCCTGCTGCACCTAGCGATTCCCCTCTTGCAATGTCAGAAGCTTGTCCACGATTTGAAAGAATTATATATACAGACTGTTCTGCTATATGTTCCTCTTTTAATTTTTCCATTAGTTCAAATCCATCCATTACTGGCATAACTATATCTAATAAGACAACGTCTGGTACAAAACCCTGGTGCAATTTTTCTAGTGCTGGCTCTGGGCCTAGAGCAGTCGTTACACTAAAATTTGACTGATTAAATTTTAGAGCATACATATCAAGTAAGAAACTATCATCGTCTATTATTAAAATTTTCTTCTTAGGATCCATATAAGATTATTATAATACAGTTATACAGGTTTTCATATAGGCACTAATAATTGTAAATATCCTTGAAAGGAATAAAACCCTTTTTTGCCTTAATGATGGCATCTTCTTTCATAGAAAGCATACCTTTTGTCCTTGCAAGCTTATATATTTCTTGTTCCTGGGGTTTCTTTAAAATAATATTTTGCATTTCTTTATCCACTGAAAACATCTCAAACAATGCAATACGTCCTCGAAGTCCTGATGGGCACTCAGGGGAAGATACTGCTTCGTATGTAGTATTACCAATATTTATTTTTTGCTTAAACTCTTCTGGTAAATCAGCAAACTGTTTATCTAACATTACTTTCGTAGCATCGTCATAAGGTACTTCGTGTTTTGAACTAGGATAAATCCTATGTGCTAAGCGCTGAGCAATACAAAGGATTAGAGTTGGAGCAATCAAATAAGGGTCTATGCCCATATCGATCAGACGAGGAATTGCTCCTATTGATGAATTCGTGTGGAGCGTTGAAAAAACTAAGTGACCAGTTAGAGCTGCTTGGATAGCGAGCTCTGCTGTTTCTTTATCGCGTATCTCTCCAACATATATGATGTCGGGGTCTTGACGAAGTATTGAACGCAAGCCCGAAGCGAAAGTATATCCAATTTCTGGTGTAACTTGAGATTGATTAACTCCATCTATTTGATATTCAACTGGATCTTCAAGTGAAACGATATTTTTTTCTTCACGATCAAGCTCATTTAGCATTGAATAAAGCGTAGTTGTTTTTCCAGAGCCTGTTGGTCCAGTTATTAGGATTAAACCATAGGGTTTTTTGATTGATTCTTTAACTAACTCTAGATTCTCTAAAGACATGTCGAGTGCATCTAGAGGCTGTACTCCTTTATCAGAATCAAGAATACGCATAACAACTTTTTCTCCATAATAAGAAGGCATGGTTGAAACACGAAATTCAATTTTACGTCCATCGATTTTAGCTGAGAATCCACCATCTTGAGGTTTGCGTTTTTCGTCAAGTCTCAATTTAGCAAGTATCTTTATGCGAGCGATAACTCCATTATAAACACCAAGGGGTAATACGATCGATGTATGCAAAATACCATCTACACGAAATCGAACTCTGATTTTATCCCCTACATTTTCAATATGGATATCAGAAGCTCTACCCTCTGTAGCATGGCGAAGAATAACCGCAACGATCTTTATAATAGGAGCATCCTCGACAATCTTTTCTTCTTCACCGGGCTTTAGGTTATCAGATATTTTCGTTGATTCAATACTAACATCACCATTTTTACTTTCTGCTATTTCAGCATCAAGTTCAGATAGAGCTTGATCAACCTGGCTATCTAGCCCTTCATAATTGCTTAATATTTTATTGTAAACTGAAGTCTTAATTAAAAATAATTTGAAAGGTTTGTTTAGCTTTGCCGTAATAAAAGTTATAGCATCCATTGCTTGAACATTTTCTGGATCAATAACGCCTATCTCAAGTACATTGTCGGTCTCTCCAATAGGTAGAAAATGGTATATCTTCGCAGCGTCTACTGGTATCAATTTTAGGACGGAAGATTGAACTACTTCTGGATCAATATTCTTTATTGGAATATTAAAAACAGTTCCCTTTATCTCAAGGATTTTGTCTTCATCAAGATTAAAATCAAGTAAAGCTTCATCAATATTGCCTTCGTATTTTTGATCAGCAATCTTTAAGATTTCATCAACTTGATCTTCTTTGATTATGTTATTTTTTACTAGTGATTCAAGGAGTATCATACTAGTTTGTAGTAAAAGAAACTATTTCACCATAACTTAATGACCCATTAATCTTAGCAACAGCACTAAAGTAGTATTTAGTTTTTGACTTCAACCCAGTAAGGCCAGTAAAGAAGGTTCCTATAAGAGATTGTTTTGCAGTAGGTGTTACAGTGCCAAGAGCTTCAGTTGGGCCGTATTCAAAGTAAGAACTAGTTACTCCAGAAAGAGAACTGTCTATAGTTCCATTTAGTAGTGCGCTGTTAGTCGTTATTTCGGTTGCTTCATTTGTTGTTACTGCTGAGGTTTGTGCCGGTACAACAGTAGGATTATTTTCGCTATTTATTGGTGCAAAAGGGTTAGGGCGACCAGGTGTAACTTGTTCTAGGGTTACAGTATTATCCCTAAGAGATATAAAGGATTGCCTTGAAAAAATTGAAGTATCTATTTTCAGCTTATTGAGTGATGTAAGTGTAGTTAAGAAAGCTGTATCTTGAGAAATTTTTTCATTTCTAGAATCTAGAACAGGAACTTTAGATAATCCATTAGAAGAAGTTAGAGCGGAATTGTTTTGATTACTTGTACTTGCTGCTTGGGCATCTAGATCATGAGAAAAGTAAACATAAGATCCTGAAAGAAGAATTGCTATTGCTATGAGTATTAAAAATTTATTATAAGTTTTGTGCATTTTATTTTAACCAATAGGTTTCTATCTTTAAATTATAAGTGTATATGTTAGGATTTATTACTCCAGTTTTATCTCCCTGAGGTACCGTAAAGCTGATTGATTTAATATCGATTAAGCGTAAATTATGTTCAAGATCTTTCAGAAAAAGCACGAAGGTATTATAGTCACCTTCTGTAGTAAACTCGATCGGGAAAGAACCGTAGGGCAAGGAAGCGGCTTGGTTACCAGAAGTAACAACTGTTGTTCCTTGCTTAGTAGGAGCTTTAGATACATCATTACTATCTCCTGAAACTCTTTCTGGTTGAAAACGAACATTCTTTATAGGCATACTATGCATATTAGCAATGCGTTCAATCTCAAGAATAAATCTAATATTATTAACAGTATTAGGAAGGAAACGCTCCAAACGCTCTTTATCTGATTTATTTATATTTTTATAATTTTCTGTAAGTTGATCTCTTGTAGCTTGTAATTCTTTTGAATTATCAAGAGCCACATTGTATGTAGCAACTTCTGTTTTTAGACTTGAAACATCGCTATAGAGAGGGTTAACTATCCAAAAGAATAGTATTATTGAGATTATTATTAGTAGTATTGAAAATATAAATTTCATAATTTATTGTTGTTTGTTTATATTGGCTTTTACAGCAGAATCAGCTTCTGCTTGCTTATTATCTTCTTTAGTAGGAGTAACATTACTCTCTACAGATGGTAATGTAATATTATTATTTGAAGTATCAATTTTTAGTGGAGTTTGCTCTGTTTTGGCAGGTTGAGTTTTTTCAATTAAAATATTTTTTTCATAAGAAAGCAAAGTAGGGTCAACTAAAAATTCAATATCAAAAGTTACATTATTGTTTTTAATTTTGTTTATATTTGAGAATACTACATTTTTAAACAACCGGCCTTTTGCACTATTAAACGCATCAGCTTGTAGGGCGATAGATTTATAGTCTGAAGAAGTGCCAGATAGTTTTACTGAGAAACCTTGACTATTTGAATCTTCAGTAAAATTTGTGTACTGAACTGATGGTATTGTTATTGTCCCGAGTAATGCAAACATAGGTGAAAAGACTATGTGTTTATCAAGAACAGATTTAGAAGCTGAAACACGCTTATCGTACAACTCAAGCTCATCTAAAGTATTTTGTTCAAAAGTTTCTTTAACTCTTTCAAGAGAAGACGATAGTATAGACTCTTGCTTGATTAAATAATTCTTATATAAAAACAGTCCTCCAGAAGCAAGACCTATAATAACTAGCAATACAAATGAAAGCACTGTAAAAATACTAGTTGGAGGCCTACTATACCCACCACCTGTTGTTGCAGTGATTGGTTTTTTAGGTATAAACGATGTTTGAAATGAATTTTCCATAAAATTTTATGATAATTGACGAAGCGCAAGTCCAACAGCAACTGAAAACTCTGGACCGCTAAGCTCTAGTACTGGTTTTAGGAAAGCTGGGGTTTCAGTTTTATCAAATGGATTACCGTAGATTACTTCAGTATGGAGACTGCTTGTAGCTTTCTCAATCAAGCCTTTAACTAAAGAACCACCACCAACCAAGACAACTTTGCTTATACTCTTATTATACTTCTTCTCATACGCAAGTACAACACTATTGGTGTCAGAAAATATATAATCGATAGATAGTCGAACGACGTCTGCAACTTCGACATTACTACTCGAATCTAATCCTACAGAGCGTTTCATTTTCTCAGCTTCTTCAAACGAGACACTGAGTGATGCAGAGATATTTCTAGTTATGTCTTGAGAACCTCGATTAACAATATGGAAAACTCTGACTACCCCACCCTCAACTATGGATAATTTTGTTTTTGATGCTCCAAAGTCCATAAAAAGAACCGGTGCTAGATCATGGCTAAAACAAGATCGGACATTACTAAAAATTTCCATTTCAAAAGATTCTGACCTTAGATCTGTCTTGGAGAGTATGTCTTGATAGCGAGACAATATATCGTTGTGGATAGCGACAACAAGAACTTCTACCTTGGACTCGATAGGTTTATCTTCTTCTGTAGGATTATTCATTGCATTATTATCAAAGACTGACATTTCTGGTGGAACCATAAACCAATCCAGACTCACTTCCGATATTGGGACAGGTATATATTTTCTTGCTTCAATCGGTACTATCGTCGGTAACTGAGATTCAGTTACATTTCCAGGAAGGGTTATTGTAAAAATGAGACTTGATGATGAAGGTATTGCAAAAGCACCAGATGAAGCAGTAACATTTGATTCCTTCATTACATCAAACAAGGCTTTTGCAATATCTTCAGCTGGAAGATTTGTAACAGTACCAACCTCCGTTTTTCCATAAGGGCCTAGGGAGAGGGCTCCATAAGTTTCAAGAACAGCCTTACCCCCTTTCTTCTTGATTTGAACGACTTTTATAGCAGACGAACCGATATCTATACCTAGGGCTACATTGCTAGATTGATTGGAGTGAAACATATTAGATAAGCTTGCAAGTCCTCCAGAGATGATTTTCTTTAGTGAATTGTCCATAGAATATATTCCTTAGTATAGCATAGCTGTAGTAAAATAAAGCTGTGGAATCAAGTACCAATTTAATAAAAAGGGCGTTTAGATTTTTAACCGATCTACTACTACCAGAAAAGTGTATCTCTTGTAACTTAAAAGGATCAATTATTTGCAATAATTGTGTATTTAAATTGCGAAAAGCTGAAAGGGAGACTAGTAATAATATCTATGCATGTTATGACTATAGAGATCCAATTATCAAGAGAGCTATTTGGGAACTAAAGTATCACAACAGAAGTTATATTGGCGAGAGATTGGGTAGATTATTGTATGAAGAATTTATTGAAGACTTATCTGAAATATATCAATACAAAAATGACCAATTAATTTATGTAATTCCCATACCAATCTCAAAAGATAGATTAGAGGATAGAGGCTATAACCAAGCTAAAATTTTAGCCAGAAGTTTTTGTAGTTGTAATATAAAATCTTTAAAATTAGAGAGCAGTTTAGTTATTAAATACAAGAAAACAACTCCTCAGGCAAAAATTGCAAATAGAATACGTAGGTTAAACAATGTAAAAGGAATATTTAAAATAACTAATGAAGAATTTGTAAGAGGTAAAACTTTTATTATCATTGATGATGTAACTACAACTGGAGCAACTTTTTTAGAAATAACCAAAATATTAAAAGGGTTAGGCGCCAAAAAAGTCTTGTGCTTTGCAGTTGCACATTAGTTTCTGGTAAACTATAAACTATGACTGAACAAAGAGAGAAAAACATCTGTAAACATTGCGGGGTACACGCCGAACCTATTAGAAA
>OFQY01000245.1_pt1 | contig 23014 bp, 19 predicted proteins | sample 1542991 | NCBI WGS metagenome assembly OFQY01 (sample SAMN07774224, study PRJEB24372) | wastewater metagenome | isolation source: Exp Tend VB 10WW | collected 2016-02 | reverse complement strand
TTTTCTGACCGCATCCCTCTCAATGCTTCTACAATTTCATCAGTTGACATTTTTTTAGATACGCCCTTGCCCGTAGCCATATCAACTTTATCCAAATCAACCATTATTTCATCATAAGATTTTCCTTTGGCATCTATTATATGCGGGTTTTTAATGTCAAGGTGTACTGAAATTATCTTAGGCGAATCCCCACCCGTATTTGCATACGAAGAGGCAGTTTTTTTATTACTGACAAAAAATAGCCCCCTCTTTGTTTTGCTATCATCTAAATTGTCAAAAGCCTTACTTGTTCCATGATACACTTCCAATGGTTCACCTTTATCATCAACTACTTTATTTCCACTTTTTGCAGTAAAGTCCACATCTACTACACCAACACTACCTTTATCTGCTGTATTGGGGGTTTCTTCTGTTGGTTTCAAATCAATTCTTGCATCTGCTTCCGATAATGCTTCATACTTCTGCTCTTGGGTTAAATCTTTGTAATCTTTACCATGCAATTCTTGTGATACTTCATTTAATTTTTTATCATCAATGCCACGCATTTTTTTGAAAATATCAGAATATTCATCAAATAGTTGCTGTGCGTGTTTCCTATCTTCGCCCTTAACTTTTTTATCCATTAAGTAATCGTGCATCCTTCCAAACTGTTCTGCAAAATACCTTTCTGGGCTATCTTTTAATAATTTTTTATCTTCTAATAATTGGTCAATAGTTCTTCCTTCAAATTCCCCTTTGTCGTCTAATTTTGCCCCTTCAATGGCTGCATCAATATTGTCGTTTTCTCTTTGGATTTCTGTTGGTTGCTTATTTTTATCAGGTTCTGCAATAACAGGGATTTCTTCTTTTGAGGACTTGTCCACTTGTTTATTTCCTGTATTTTCTTCGGGGATAGTGATTTCATTTTTTCCTACTTCAATAGTTGGTAAATTAGTTTCTTCATTGACTTGTGGTAGTTTAACTGTTACACCTGATTTTTTTGTTTCAGGTTTAATTTCCTTTTCCCCAATAGTAACTGTTGGCAATTCTTCACCTGTTGGTTCTTTTGGCATTTCAGTATAAACCAACTTCTCACCTGTTAAATTATCTACTTCTTGTTCTAATGGTTTTCCACTTTTTTGCATCTCTCCTATCTGCTTATCAATGGCTGCTATTTCTTCTTTGTGGGTATTAATTACTTCATCAATGCTTTCATATAAAGCAGGGGGCATTGCCGCTTTTCGTGCTTCTAATTCACTAATCTTATTATTAATGCCATTTATTTGAAGCATTTTACCTGTTATGGCTGCTTTGTTTTCTTCATCCAATTTTAAGCCATCCAATTTCTGCTTTTCAGCACCAAATTCATCAAGTTTAGTAATAATCTTTTCAGTAGTTCCTTGTGGTATAGCCCCTTCTTGTTCTGCCTTTGAATAAAACTGCTGCACTTCATCTCTTGGTGCTAATGAAAGTATATTTTCTAATTGAGGTCTAAGATAATTAGGTACTGTTGACCTTACGCCATTAACTAATGCTGGCATAACACCTAACCCAAAATGTAAAGTTGCCAATGTTTTAGTAACATCACTTGCGTTTTTCAAAGTTTCATCTACGGTAACATTTACGCCTGATAACTTAGCAGTTGCATCGTTAATTAAAGAACCTGCAATACCGCTACCTATCATTTTAGGTGAAGTTTCTAAGGTATGCTTTGCCGACTGCTTAATTCCATTTATAAACCCATCTGCTGCTTTTTGAAACTTTGGTTCTTTCGCAAATATTGTAGTGGATAATAAAGCATTTGTACCAATGCCAACAACTTCACCAACTAATGCCGCCTTATGCGCTTTATCGTATGCTTCATCATCTGATATGTTAGGGTCTTGGCTTTTTAATGCAGTATAATTTCTTTGTAAAGCATTTGAATAACCACCTGCTGCTGCATCGTCAATCATTCCCATAAACGTACCGAAACTTGCACCACCTGTCATTGCTGAATAGCCGCCTACCATTGCACCTACTGTTCCTTTGCCTATCATTGCTGCATTTTCACCACCAAACTCACCTAATGCACCTAAAACACCGCTTGGTACGGCTTCATCTTCTTTATTATAAAGTTCAGGGTACTTCATTTTATTATTCAGATAAGTAATAGCATCTTCTCTATTAAGATTTGCTAAGTACGCATCATCTAATTCTTTTTGATGAATTTTATCTGCCGTCATTTTAAAACTTTCCCCAAAACCTGCTGTACGTTTTATTTTTCCATTTTCATCTATGGCTATATCCTTATTTCTTAACCCTGCTAATATCTGTTCCCTACCTTCATCAAAATTGATTCTTTCTTCGGGTACACCGTATTTTTTATTCTTTATAATAATAGCATTATCTATTGCCTTATCTACAAATTGCTTTCTTTTTGTTTGCGCTTCAATACTAACTGCTGTACGCTGTGGCTGAATAACATTTGTATTATCTGTCTGTATTACATCGCCTGTTTTTTTATAATCCACTACTGGCTTTGCCTGGTTACCTTTATTATACAAATCTGTAACACTTGGTTGCTTTGGTAAGGTAACAGTAGTATCTCCTTTTAGTCCGAAATATGAAGTAAAAGAATTTATATCCTTACCAATACCTTCATAGTTTTCATCTGCTGATAATGTGGAATATAGTTTATTGGCATTTTCAGGTTTACTAAAATACGCTTTAAAACTTTCCAAAGTGTTACCTATCCCACTATAATTAGTGTCTTTCTTTAAAGTTTCGTAAAGTGTCTTTGTATTTACAGGCATCTTTTAGTATTAATTATTACCTAAATTAACTTTCTTAGGTTTTTTGGGAATTACAGGATTGCTTACTGGCTTCGTAGGTTTTGGCAATACAGTTGTTTCGCCTTGTTTAGCGTTAGGGTTAAATGCCTTATTTTGTTCATTATTAATAGCATCTATTGTTATCCAACTACCTCTTACTGCTTGTTTATTACCTTCTCTTTTTTCTACATTAGCAGCAATCGCTATTGGTAATCCATCCTTATATTGAACTGAATAAGTTTCTGCATCTTCTTCGTCAGGTTTTAAAAACGGTTTAACTATCTTGTACAAAGATGCAGGTATTTCACTTGCAGGTATATCGTTAAATGTTGCGCTAACTGGTTGCCCATTTTTATTTACTGCTTGTCCACCTGAAATAATGTAATCCCCAAAAACCAATGGTCTTGAAGTACCTATACCGTACAACTCATTACCACCACCTGCGCCATTAGTAACACCACCTGCATTAACTCTTATATTGTTTATGGATGGTGGCGTATAATTATGCACATCAACTCCTTTATTTACTACACTACCATTATTAAGAACCCATCCTATTGCTAAGTCTTTGCCATTGGTAATATCCCTGCCGTATGCTGCTTTGAATGCTGCGTTATTGCTTTCAAAGTCTTGCCCATGTTTATCTAATTCGTTTTCAAAATAGGCTTGTGCTTCGGGTGTGTTTTCGTATAATGACAATGCTCTTTTTGACGCTATTTCTAAAGATTTAGGGTTGTACGCTTCTGTATATGGTGTTCTTTTTTCCTTAGTTTTAGCATCGGTAACTGTTTCGCCTATTATTTTTTCAGGTTTAATACCTTCAAATGTTACATCTAAAAATGACTTTTGTTTTTGTGCATCAAATAAATCAGGGTTAGCAACTATTTTAGTAGGATTTAATTGCCCACCACCGCCTTGTGAAAGTGGCTTGCCGAATTGGTCAATGTATTGCAAAGATGTATCAGTAACACCACGTTTATTTGATTTTGTTATGTTGTATATTTCGCTTAGTCCTTTTACTTTTGCCTGTGATTTTGGTATTAATGAAGCAGCATTATTGTATAGATAATTGCTTTCTGATAATGCCTTTGCGTAATTAGGGTTTTTAGGGTCGTTAAGGATATTTTTATTCTGTATATTATGTTGCTGCCATTGGTTTTTTGCTGCAATAAAATCATCTACATCGTTTTCAGCCATACCTGTTGGGGTAAGGCTTTTGCTCATTTCTGTATAATATTTATCAATAGCTTCTTTCTTGGCTTCATTCCTTGCTTTTTGTTGCAGATAATAATTGGTGTAAGGGGCGCTATTAAAGGACACCGCCCCACCCGCATAAACATTTGAAGGTAATTGATTAGACATATTATTTATTGAGGTTGTTCTAAACTTGAATCATCATATCCATTCATCCATGAAGGTGCTTGTGAATTTGGGTCACCTACATTTGGTAAATACGGCTGCTTTGTTGCCTTATTAGGTGAAAGCGTTTGGCTTGCGCTTGATAACCCACCAAATATATTGCTTAACCCTGCGTTCATCATTTGTGCGCCACCGCTCGCCTTTTGAGCAAGTAATGAGTATTGCTTTTCGTATGGCATAAGGCTGTTAATTTGGAAACCATACCTATCATCTGCTGCTTTCATACCTGTTGCGTTCCCTAATTGGGAAAGGTTTTGCGCTTGTTGTTGCTGTGCTGTAATACCTGCCCTTAAATTGGCATCGTTATTTAAAGCCGTTAATCTACCAATGCTACCTACTGCGCTTCGTCTGTCTTGCAATGCTCCTATACCTGCTGCCATACTTCTGTTTGCTCCTTGCGTGGCATAATTATACTGCTCACTTTGATAAGGGTTAATACCGTATCTCTGTAAAGACTTATTATAATAATCCATAATAGATTTGTTGGCTGAATAGGTTGGGGTCTGCAAATCTTCTAAGGCGTTTTCTGCCTTTTTTGCTCTACTGCCGCCAAAAATACTTTGTGCTATCCCACCTACTGCTTGCAATCCTGCTGGTATTAACGCAACTGGCATCTTTTTATTGTTTAAATTATAAATTAATTAATTGTGTTGTTGCTTCATTTGAAGCCAATATAGTCATTTTATTCTTTAATAACCACTTTATTGCCTTTTTATTTTTTGTCCATAATATACAGGCGAAGTGTGGATGAATATTCTTTTTGATTAATTGGTAAAATTCCCTTAACAGATTTCTTACTCTGCACTTAATATTCAATCCAAAACTTATCAATAACATACCACTATAAACAAAATAGCCTACTAATTCATTTTTCTCATAAACACCCATAAAGGTTACAGGCATTTGTTGGCTATATTCCAATACTTTCCTTTCTACATCTGCTACCATATCATCTACTGTTTCAACGGTTGCTGTTGGGTCGTATAGGTCTTTCAAATTGGTATCACCACTAAATGCTATCTTTATAGCCTTTGGTAAACTGTTGAATGTTATTTCTTTTGCTATCATTTTGCTGTAAGTGGACTTTCTTTAATTAGGACACTAACCCCTGACAAAGTTACTAAATTAGCAGCATCATTTTTCTGAAACCTTATTACCATAAAACCGCCCTTCATAAAGTCCCCATTATTAATGCCTTTTCGGCTATGTACATCCCTTCTAAATGCTGCGCTTGGGTATTCTTCAAATGTTTTAAAATCTGTTGGTATTAATACTGTTTCTTGCCTTTGCCCTGAATAACTGTTTACATTGGTATAAATTACAGGACACTCCCAAACATCGGTTGCTATTTCCGTAACTGCTTGCCATGTTTTTTTAAGTAATATATTATCGTTAAACACCGCTTCAATATAACAGTCGTGTTGCGTTCCAAAAAAGTTACAATAAGTTGGGTTATCGTGCTTCCATAATTCACCATCTTTAAAAGATACCAATAGATTATTTAAACATTCAGAACCTTCGGGGTAACATGATATTTTAGATTCGAAACCTTCCATTGGGCTTCTAACTTCTAAGAATGATAATGTTTGCGGGTCTTGGTGAAATATCAAATTACCATCTACATCATAACGGTTTATTTCTTCAAGTGCTACTAAATATTTATTGGTGTAACTGTCAAATACTCCGTAAACTGTTGGGTTACCTGTGTATGGTTGTCCTGTTGCTGCATAGCCATTATTTAACTGTGTTTTGTACGCCCCTAATCTGCTTACAAAGAAGTTATTGCAATTATAAACTACCGATAAAGGCGTAATGCCATTGGCATCCAATCTGCAAACTACACCCTTATTGCTATCCACAAAATATTTAGAACCTTTGCCAAAAGCAAAACTTTCAGGTACATCCCCTATTCCAAATTGCCCCTCGTATGGGTACATTATTTTATTAAGCAGTATTTCACTATTTGCTTCTAATGGGTTGCCTTGTGTATCTTTAATTATTTGAGTAAGTACAGGCACTACCCCTGTATCGAATTGTTGAAAAACAAGCATATACCTTTTATCAATAAACAGTTTTGCTATGTTCCCAAATCTTGCATCGTATGTATCAAAGTTTTCAAAGTAAAATCTATTCACTCCATTTACACTTGTATCACTTTGGTATGCTTCACCGAACCGAACATAAACACCATTGAATTTTTGCCCTGCATTTACTTCTATTGCGTGCGCCCTGCCATTATCATTTACAAGGCTATCAAAGAAGTCGGAATAGTTGGCATCCATTACAGATACGGTTATTTGTGGGTAACCTGTTGTTGGTGCTACACCTTGAATATCGGAATACATATCCCTTTGCCTGTAATAAACATCACCTTGTTCAAATGTGTATAATGCTTCTTGGAATGAAGTTTGGTCTTGGGTTGAACCCCTATGATAATTAGAAACAGAACTTACTACCGTTAATGTAGCTGTTGCGCCACTTGTGCCGCCTGTAATTGTTTCGCCATTAGTAAACGTACCCACCAAATCAGATACACCTAATTGCAATGCCAAATCACCAACTACTATTGCCGTTGCTCCGCTTGTGCCGCCTGTAATTGTTTCCCCTACATCAAATGTTCCTGTTAATGCTGTATAGTTAATAGTGTACCCTTCATAAATTTCATAGTTTTCCCCCCACTCATAATAAACACTTTCTGCAAGGCTTGTTGGATTTACGGCAGGGGTATAAACCATTACCATCATATTGACATTATAAGCAGGGCTAACAACACCCACAGGTTTAGTTACCTTAACGAAAAGTTTATCATCATCTGGGGAACTACCACCTGTTAATGTTCTTGTTACCGTTCCTAATATTTGATAATCTTCACTATAAATATCACCATTGTAAACTGTCGGGTCTACACCCGCCACTATCTTTAATCTGCTTTCTGGATTTATAGGTGCTGAACCATAAATAAATTGGCTATTAACATCTTTATATGCTTCTATATTAGCAAGACAAAAATAAAGGTAACCATCATTAGGGTCTTGATAATCACAAGTGGCATAATATAAAAATGAACCGTATGTTTGCCTACGCCTTACCCAATTCACTTTCTTTGCCCCTGTTGGTGCTACATGGTTTATACTTGCGCTTATTACAGGTGTTTCAGGCACTCCGCTACTTTCTGAAAATGCAGGGGTGTTTACTACAAAATCATTATCGCTATCGGTGGGGTTTGAAAATGTTGTAACACCGGGCATATCTCTGTTTTGTTCATCTTCATAAACCAATCCGAAAATATATTGTGAACTCCAAAGCCATGTTTTTTCTTGTGAAATAGTACTACCGCCACTACCACTTGTTTGAACTATTGTTTGTAATATTGAAGAACCTACGGGTAGATTAACAAACCATGTTGTAGTTGTGTAACCTTGTGCGTATGATGAATGATTAGCCAAAACGTAACTATACAACGCATAACAAACATCTGCAATAGTATCACCCAATAGGCTTGTATATTCAGCAAGTACTATTGAAGTTGGCGGCATACCCGCAATAAGGGCAATAACCTTAAAATAAGTTCCTTCTGGTACGGGGCTTGTTCCTGCAACTGTAAAAGTAAATGTATTACCTACTTGCACATAGGTCATTGTTGGGGGGTCGGTATCGGGTGGTATATTTTTTACATTAGCAACGGTCATTGTTACATCAAGGTCACTTATAGGAAAGGCATTGTACCCTTCTGTTATTGCTGCACATACAGGAATATTACCATTGGCTAAAACAAGTGCATCGCATAATTGCGGCACATAATCGAACAAGGTTATAATCTGCACACCATCTAAATATTGAACTCCGTCTGTTAGTGGTGGGTATAGTGCATCATTGTAAAATAAAAACTGATAAGAAGTATTGTCAAGTAATCCGTATTGCGCCTTATTAATTGTGGTTACCAAAACAAAGTCACCCCACGCATCGCCTATATTATTTCTTGTGGCTATTTCAATATCCGCTACATTTTCATCACCTGTGGTTACTGTTACTGTTATAAAATTATTATTGCTGTTATCAAGGTCATTATCCGAACCATATACCCCTATTGGTAATGGTATTTTACTATAAGGTGAGAATGTAGATTTCTGAAAATCATCATACGCCCATCTATAAGAAAACTGAAATAATTTACGCCTTAAAGCATTACCTGTCTTTGCTGTGTCGCTTCCATATACGCAAGTTGGCGGCTCAAGTGGTGGCATTTTTGCCAATTCAATAAACGCTGATTTTATAGTAGAATATGTACCATCTAATAATGTTTGTACGTTAGCGCATTTAGGGGTTGTATTCCCATCTGTCCAAAATACCAAATCACCTTCATCATCTCTATAAAATATATCAATGTGGTTTATTTTTTTGGATGGGTTAAAATCTAATACGGGTATATTATCGGTATCGGTTAAATCTTCTAATATTTTGGTTATTGTATCGGTATTTTTATCGTAATAAAGCCAAAGGTTATTGCCATTACTATTCCATATAAAGTAGTATATTCTGTTTCTTTTAACGTCTGCTTTACTACCTATTCTTTTATTTGTTCCTGCGGGTAATGTATAAAGTACTCTTTGGTTGCCTAATATATTAGTAACAATATTATCTTGTGAACCTTCTTGTGAATCCCTTGTAATATTAAGGGCATTACTATAATCGCCTTGTGGCATCTTATTTTCAGAAGAATCCAAATTCATTTTACCATTAAACTCTCTCTGAATTAAACTCATTTATTAAGGTATTTCTGTTGTTACTATTCTTGCTTCTTCAAATATATCAAAACTTCTGCCTGAAAATGCTAATGTACAAATTGTTTCCTTGCCATTATAAAGTACCGATTGCCCTATTGACGTTCCCCTTGTAATTCCGTATGGTGCAATTTGATAAACTGTTCCCCAATTAAAGTTAGGTGGTGCTTGTATATTATTAACCATACCCCTATTCCTTATTTGGTAAACTGCTAAACTACCGTATGCTAAAACAAGTCCTGCCATTTACTATGATTTAATTGCCAAACGGGTCTGCTCTTGTGATGCTTGATAAATTTCACTTTTTCTAATTGGTTTCCACCTTGCAATAGCATTTTTCCTTTCATTATAAAACTCATGCTTTCTATCCCTTTTGTCACCTAAATTTGCCCTTCTTGACAATGGTAAACTCTTAATATCTTTCCATGCAAGCCATGCTATTAATGCCTCTCTAAATTGTACAGGGATATAATATTCTTGTCCTTGTTGTGGGCTTGAAACATACTCCAACATTATATAATCTCTGTCAAAATTAGGGTTAAGTAATATAACACCGTTTTCACTATCTACTTTAAATTCACCCACAAATGGTTGTCCACTTGGTACACCATAAATATTTATAAAATTACTACCATTCCAATAGTTTGCCCATGTTCCCTGATTCCATGTTAGCCATTCTGATTCAGTATCTTCTGTTTTTTCAATTCTATTGGGTAATAGGTCTGCATAGGTAGCAAACTTATCATTATAGGTAAGTGGTATAATATTTCCTGTTGGGCTTAGTATTCCTACTTTTGTCCAATTAAGATAATCGGCAGGTAGGGTTACTGTAAAGTTTGCATTTACAGGTAATTTAACTGATTGAATACGGTAAAAGAAATCTAATCCTAATTCATCCATACCACGAAAAGCTAAGTTGAATAGCTTAAAGTATTTATGATTTGACTGCTCCGATTCAGTTAAATAATCGGTAATGCAAGAATCCAAAGTTACATAAGATTGATGTTGTGCCATTAGTTTTCAAGTGCTATTATAGCTGCTTCATCCATTAAAAAATGTAATTCATCATTGACTAAAACCTCTGTTCCCCAACCCTGTACTCTATGTGCTATTTGCCCTGCCTTTAATTTCATAGGCTTTTCTTTTGTACCTCTACCTACTGCTACTATTTCACCTCTGTTATTTACTGCCCTTGCATTTTCAGGTATGAATAAACCATTTTCAGAAACTTCTGGGCTTGGTAATGGCTTAAATAATATCTGACTTTTAATAGGGCTTACTGTCTGCTTCTCTATCATTTGAGCAGGGATGTCGGGGATATAAATGTATTCTGTCATAATTTAGTTTTTATACGTTCTTAATCGAATCTAACCCATCATTGACATTGTCCACAGGAACACTTCTTGCAAACATTAAATTAGTTTTCAGATAATCAGTAACTATTGGTAGGTAATCACTTGGTATATTTAAAGTACTATTAAGGTCTGTACTTGTACCACCACTTACCATTGTAACTGTTGCTGTATAATCTGTAATATCTAATGGTGTTATAATGTAAACATACTCACCTTGCGAATACGCTAATAACTTATTAGGTATTGTTCTCATCCCTCTTTGATATGCCACTTGGTTTTGGGTAAGCCATATTATCGGAAATGATATTTGTTTTGACCAACTATCCTTTAATTCCAAAGTAGAAATACCTTCATCATTGCCTATTCCTATTGGTATTTGTGGTAAGGTAAGCCTATATAAATTATTTTCATTCTTTGCAATAGTTAATCCCTTAAAGGTACTATAAAAACTATTGTTTATATAAGCAACTCCATCAAGCTGTAACGAATCGGTATAATTCTTTTTTGAGGCGTAGGCGATTCCCTGCTCAATCCACACATTGACTAACCCCACCGTTATTTCGGCATCATCGCTTGGTTGACCGCCATATATCAACCTTCTTATTTGTTCTATGTATGTTTTTCTAAGCATTATTGACCAGTTTTTATTATATCTTGGGAGTACTGAATAACGGATGAAAGTTGTAAATTACAGCCTATCAAAGATAACGCTCTTACGATAATATTCATCATATCAAAATCACTCCATACAGGGGATATGCTATTTGGTTCATCCCAAACAGGTCTGCCATTATTATCGTTATAATACGCCCATAAAATAGTAGGTGGGTTTCTAACATAGGATAGCCTTGTTTGCCCTATATCTTCGGGGAAAAAATGGAATCCTTCATGCTGAATAAGATATATTGGGTTTTGGGCTATTGGGTCAATACTTGAATGTACATAGGAATCTAATCTATCCTGCTGTGCGAAACGAATATTGTAATGCCCATATATCCCCCACATAGCATCAACTTGTTCAAAGTCGCTTGGGAAAGGTGATATTCCATTGTAAGGAAAGGGGTTTAAAATAGCACCATAAATTAACGGTGCTAATGATGTTCTAATTTTTTCATTCTGTCCAAATTCAACAACGGCAATAGGTCTGCCAACCTGATACTTTTGATACTCACCTAAGAGATAATCCAAATACTGTCTTTGCGCTTGATTAATCACTAAATTGTAATCGTCTGGTGATATGTAGCCTTGCTGATTTTTAGCAGCAGCGTATTGGATTATCTCGTAAGGAGTATTTGCGTTCATTAATTAACTGTTGTTTGTAACTGCTCTTTAAAATTTCTTCCTTCTTCGCTATTTGTCATTGCTAATTCGGTAAGGTATTCATAAGGCTTTCTTGCTGATGGTATCTTTGCTATAAATCCACCGCCTCTTGCCCATATTGCGTTACCGTTCTGCCCTGCCAAATCAATTTTATTATCAATAATAGCCCTCTTAACCAAATATGCTATTTCTACTTCTTGCGAATCAATGTACTTTGCAAAAGTTGTAGGTTCTGTATCTGCCTTTAACATCAACTCCGACCTAACTCCATCATCCCCTTTTGATTGCCCCAATTCATCCACAAATGATATACCTAAAAAACTCGCCAATTTTCTCATTTTTTCAACGGGCATTTCTTTTGCTTTTATAATCAATTCTATTTTCATAGTTTGATTTTTCAGCTTCTCTCTTTGTTCTTCCGCAGGGTCATATTCGTAATAATCAAATTTACCTGATGTCCCCCTTTGTTTACCTACGTTGTTTGTATTAGCCCTTGCAAATTCTAATTCATTTGCATTGATAGATGATATTCTACAAAGCCCATCCTCGAAAGTTAATCCGTATCTGCTTTTTCTTATATAATCCTTGTCCTTTAATTCTTCTGTTAAGTCGCTTTGCCAAATACTCTGTGCGCCCATTAATAACCAAATCCTTTCTCTTTTGTTTGTTTTAGGATTAAGCACATTATTACAAATACTATCAATGTGCGTTCTTCCTTTTTTCTTTTTTACTAACCGAAAAATAACATTATACGCTTCTTCCTGTTTTACTTCTCCTGTTAAATCTGTTGGAAACACAAAAGGTGCTTCACTTTGTACTGATGCTTTCGGCTCTCCTGCCATTGCATCCTGAATGTCTTTTAACTTTGCCATTTTATATATTTTTTAATTTTAATGACTGTTTAAGGCTTTATGCCCCTTCAAGTGCGAAGGTGTCTGTGCTGCTTATTTATAGATTTTCAGCGTTCAATCTTTAAGTATATGTAAAAATATAGCCACTTCTTATTGGTTTCCCATTATTATAATAAGCTGCTCTATTTATTGTTGTTTTTGGTACACCTGTTTTTTTACTTGCATCTGTTGCTGAACTGTACAAAATATTTTCGCCATTTATAAAACAATATACAGGTCTTGTAACCGTTTTCGCCTTTACGCCAGAAACGTCTATTTTTAATGGGTAGCCAATTTCCTTAAATCTAACCACATACCCATTAACATTTGTATGCTCCATCCTGCATGTACCAGAAACACAACTTGGCGAAACTTTTAAATAATTAGCGGCATCTGTTACCGATTCAAATTCTGATACAAATATACCATTTTTATCATAGACGATAACAGGCTTTATAACCTTTAATCTACCCTTTTCAGCACCCCATTTAGGAACTACTCTGCCAATCCTTTTGTTTATTTCTGACATCTTTTCTGAAAGTATTTTTTTAGTACTATCAGAATGTTTTTTGCCATAAAAAAAATTATTAGCCCCTTTATTATTTTCGCTTTGCTTTTCTCTCCTTTCAATATCAAACATCCATGTTTTGCCGCCACCTTCGCCACCCCTACTCATATTAAGGTGTTTTTTATTTTCAAAACAATATGTATCTAATTCTTTTATCCAAAACTTTTCTCTTTCGTATAAAATATTATCATCTATTGTTTCTATTATCTCTATTTTATGGCTATCAAATCCATGCTTTTTAAAGCTATTGAAAAGTTTATTATTGGTATAATTAATATTAACGCATTTATGCCTATAACTTTTTACTCTTTTACGAAAGCATTTAGTTTGCCCTACATAAAGCCTACCTGTTGGTGATGTTATTTTATATATTACACCCATATTTTTAAAATATAGCAGCGAGTTAATCTCGCTGCTAATTTATTAGTAATTAAGCACTTACAATTAAGAATTGCTGTGCGCCCGTAACTCTTAAGCCTCGGTACGTCACCATAGAAACATGGTCACGCAAAGTTCCATCGGTAGGGTTTTGAGAACCACCGCCCCAAGGCCATACTCTGATACCATTACCAGTAGTACCGCCTTTTTGAGGCTCTTGGTACATAACCTGTATGTTTTTCATTGGAGTATAGGTCTTGGCATCATTAGTACCGCCTTGTGGAGATATGATACCGTAATTACGGAAGTAATCTACATTAGGGGTTTTACCTGTTTGCACTTCGGTATTCCAAGGGCTGTACTTCTTAACTTGTAACAAGTAGCCATCAATTAAGATTGATTGGAAACCATAAGCAACGGAGGCTTCTTCTGACTTTTCACCCTGTCCGTAAACAAATGCACCTGCTGGATATTCCTTAAAGATACCATCGCTGAAATCTTGTCTTTGGTATATGTCTTGCAGCCATACGTTTTGTTTGGCGCAACCATTCACATCCATTATACGAGTTATTTCATGGAGTTTGGAAATATCCAAAGTTGCTGGTGTGTAGTTTACAGTTTCGCCATCGGCAGTAATCTTAGGGATAAATCCTTCTGTACCTACTGATGTGCTTGAAGTTAAGCCTGTGTTGTTTACAATGTCACCACGCATTAACTTAGTTTCTGCTGAATTAAGGAAACGCTTATTGGTTTGGGTTAAGGCTTTCAAGGTAAAGTAACTTGTACCTGCTTGTCCTGTTCCACCAAGTAAACCACCATCTACACCGCTATTGTAATAAACCTCTGTCATTTCTGCAAGGTCGGTAGCAGCGTAATCTTCCCTGATTTCAGTAATGTTATTATCATAACGTACATCAAGGTGAGTTTGTGGCTCAAAGTTAGAAGATGCTTCACCAACGTCTGTAAGTCCACCAAAAACCAATATCTCACCTGCAAGTAAGCTTGTAGAGTTTGCAGAAACAAAGGCTTGGGTAGATACTTTAGGGCGAATAGTACAAGTACTTGGTGTAGGTACGGTTAATATTTCACCTGCAATGTTAGAAGATGCAATGTAAACTGTTTCACCTACACGCAATGGGCTTTGAGTACCATACAAATCACCTGCTGGGATGCTAACTGAAACTGTTGCACCTGCGGCTGGTGTTGTAATTTGCGCTAAGTTGGTTACTGCAATTTGGTTTTTGCCTCTGCTTTCAAACCAAAAGAAATTACGGTTATTTACTTTTTCCATGCCGCCAAAAGTAGCAAGCCATTGAAAGAAGTAATCATACACCTCTTTGCCGTATTTCATGGTGTATTTGTTATAAAATTGTGGGGTCAATAACTGTAAATCAGAGATTAACGCCCTGTCCACTCCACCTGATGTCATTATCACACCGGGTTGAAGTATGTTTGAGGTTGGTATTCCTGCTGTTGCCATTTTTTTAAAAATTAAAAATTGTTAATTAATACTTAGCCATTACGCAAATGCCGCTTCCCTTGCTTGGTCTAATGCTGTTGCATTATTGCTTGGAGAGAATTGTCCATTTTGGCTTAATCCATTTACGTTAATTTGCTTTTTCTCTTTCAGGTAGGCTTCAATCCTTTTGTTGGAAGCATCTAATACTAATTTTTGAGTAGCCTTATCATCTGCGTAAAGTCGTGATAAATCTTTTACCATCTGCTCTACTTTGATAGTTTTCCCATCTTCCGCTACCCACCTGTCGGCAAGTAACGCATTAGCATTGAACCCTGATTCCGCAAACTCTTTTAGCTTGTTGGTAACCAAAGTTTTTTCTTCCTGTGAGGGGGCATAACTTACTGTGTAATTAACATCTTTGTCTTTTACCTGTACTGAAAACCCTGTGAAGTCCTTTGCCTTAGATTCAGCAAATTTAATAAACGAATCCTGCTGTTCCTTAGCAGCCGTCAAGTCTTCTTGTGTTGGCTGCACTTGTGAACTTTCCTTGCTTATATTTGGTAATACTAATTCGGTTTTTAATTGGGCTAATTTTGGTTGTGCCATCTTAGCCTCTATAATCATTTTCTTTTCAATGTTAGATACCTGCTTTTCCCAAATCTTTACTTTGGTATTGTAATCGGCATCTTCTTCAAATTCACCCTGAACTGGTTTTTCAGGTGTTGCATATTTTTCATTAAAAAGAAAATCTATTTCATCTTCATTAAGATTTTTGTTCGCATTTCGCAAATCGAATTTTACTAATTGCGCTGCCACATTTACATCTTCAACATTTGCTGTGGCAAGTTTTTCAACTTTCTTTTTATTATCAAGAAAAGCATACAATTCATCTTCTTTGCCATCTATAATATACTCGGCTACTTTCTTGCTATCTTCATTTTTAAATTCAAAGTTCTTTTCTGCTTTCTCTCTTAAACTTTTTATTTCGGTATCAGCCGCTTCTTCATTATCCCACCCCCACTTATTTTTAAGGAATGTATTGGTATCGGTTGCTTGTGCTGTTTCAACTTCATTAACCACTTCAACTTGTGCGTTTTCTGCAACTGTTGCGGTTTCAATAGGGGCATCGCTGCCAAATGCTGATTCTTGCAAAGCTGTTAATGTTTGCGTTTCTGCTGCTGTTTCGGTTGTTTCTATAACCTCTGTTTCGGTACTCATTTTAGTTTGTTTTTGAGTTAAATAATAACAATTTATATACATTAGTGCCTGCTGCCGCAGGGTTTCCTTGTAACCTTAAAAACTGTGCATTTACAGGTACACTATAATTCCCTGCTGCACTTATAACATTTACTGCTGCGCCTGTGGCAAGATTAGTTGCTTGTATCGGTGTAAAGTTTATAGCCAATGATGCGTTACCTTGCTGCACTCCTTGTACCGCATCCCCGTCATTACTGCCATATATATAGATACTGCCGTTAATCGGTGATACTACTTGGACTGTTGTTTTATCCCATCCCGATAAATCTGATGTAATCTTATACACAGAATTAAATGTAGATGCTTGGTCTGGAATCGGTTTTCCTATTGCCATTTTATTTTAATTTATGCAACCATAGCAGGTTGCGGTGATTGTTGTTGTTCCTGTTGTTGCATTGCCATTTGTTCTTGCTGTTCTTGTTCTAATCCTTGCGCTACCTGTTGCATCCTTGCCAAATTTTCGGCAAATAACGGCAATGCCAAATTATGCAAAATTTCTTCCTCAAGCCCCTTCAAATTTTCAGGCATTTGTAAGCCCTTGCTGTAAATCATAAAAATTCCAGAGAGTATAATTTCCTTCTGCTTTTCCTTACTTGTCATGCTTTCAATTTGCCCCTTCATTTGCACTTCTTGAACCATTGTTTCCCTCTTTTCTTTTTCTGCTGAAATACCACTTTGCATTTGGGCATCGAAAGTTGCTTTTTGGTTTGCTGCTGCCGTTTCTTTTTGGTAGGCTATAAATTTCTTTTGCGCTTGTCTGAATAATAATTCCCCTGCTTTTAAATCTTCTTTTGCAATTCTTAATAGTCTGAATGGGTCTAAGAAACTTAGCATTTCAGGGTTTGTCGCAATGGTTTGGTTTAATAATGCCTCAAATCTTTGCAACTCCATTTGTGTTGGTAAAAACTTTATATCAGCACTAAATTGTCTTTCACCAATATCTTCTGCCTTAATTAAATTTCTATACGCTGCACTACCATATTTTACACTATCCGATAACAAGCAAGACACTTTCCTTGCTGTCATTTTAACTACTTCTGCATAAGCCCTATACATATAGTCGGTTGCGTAATCAGCCATTTGTTGTGATGCTTCCACATTCCCACCTGTAACTCTTGGTTGCAACGCTGCTGAAATAAGATTAGGGTCTTCACCTAATTCATCTCTTAGTGCCTGATAGTTAAATTGGTAGTTCTTTATTAACCCATCCATTTGCCCTAAGAACCCTGTATTGGCAAGTTCCTGAATAGGTATCGGCACTCTGTTTCCTTCTGCATCCACACCCCTATAATATATGTCGCCTGTTTGGTCATACAGTTTCTTATAGTCCACATCTTTATTCCCTGCATCTCCTAACCCGTAATCAATATTCTGTAAAGCACTTTCATCTATTGCTGCCCCTGTTGGTCGCATCCTTGCAACTACTTGTTGCATTTTTAAAAGTGCCAATATCATTCCATCTACTGCCGCTTCAATCTTTTCAGGTATTGCAAGGTTTCTCATTTCATAGTTTTGATACATATAAAATGAATAAGAGAACTCTGCATTACCAACCTCTTTAGGGTCTTGTGGGCGTATCATATTTTCCTTAATACCCCACTCTAAAAGCATATCATTGTCGGGTAAATAAACACCTCTGTAAATATTAAAGTTGCTGTCTGATATGATATTTTGATTATCAGATGGCTTCTCTTTCTTTTTACCACTTGCGGTTACGGGCATCCCTTTTTGGGTGTATGTTGTTCCTGTTAATTTGCTTTTAGTAACCGTATATGGGTCGCAATCAACTGTTTTTAATTCAAATTCTATTGACCTTACATTCCATTCATCGTATGGTCTTAAATAGATATTTGTATATGAAGCATCCCAAACAAGGTTAGTAATTGTTCCAAACTCTTTTGCCGTACCTGCTATTCTAAATAATTGTTCTTCTGTTAATGCTAATGGATTATTCGGGTGAAACTCCTTGCCGTACCTTCTTCTTAGGGTACTTATTTTTAATGAAGGTGCTTGCCCTCTCCATGTAGTATCTCTGAAATCATTGAACTTACTATATGAATAAATAGCATCTTCGGGTTCAACTGTTTGTGTATGAATAATCCCATAATCATCCATATAAGTATAAGTACCAACAAACCCAACTTCTGCCGAATCATGCAATAACTTTTCTTTCAATACATCAAATAAACCATTAGATTGAAGTATATCATTGCATCCTAATTCGTAAAGTACTTCTTCGGGTGTCCTTTGAAACTGTGTCTGCCATAAGTTTAATTCATCTTTATCTGCTGGCAATTCAGAACCTTGTGGCATTAATGGAATACCCGACTGTTGTTGTAGTGCTTCAATCTTTGCCTTATTCTGAATTAAAAACTCAATTTCATCGTATTCTTTTTGCTTATCACTTTGGGATAAATCGTCAATGGCAGTAACTACAATCTTTTCACTTCTTTGCATCCACCTACCTATTAATCCAGAAATTATCCTGTTCATTAATTGAAGTGTCTGCCAATTAAGCCTGATGTAGTTTTTCTTAGCGTTCATCTCCAACCTATCAGCAAACATGGCTTGAATATCCATTCTGCCATTGGCGTAATTCCTGTTCTTTCTAAACCTTGCGTTTCTATTATAGTAGTACCCTGTTATCCCTGATGATGTGTACCCCCATATTTTTTGAGCAATCTTTAGCCCAAATTCCTTAGTGGATTTTTCAGACACAGATAATTCAGATAACTGAAATTCTTTTAGAACATCACCGCCTGACATTTCCGAAGATGTATTTTTAACTATCTGTTCTTGCTCCATAAGGTGTAAAAATAAAAAAAGCCATTACCCACAATTAAGTGAGAATGACTTTCAGGAAGTTCTGTTTTTTATTTACCTAATAATTACTATTGGTAGTCTTGCTACTCTTTATAGTTGTTCGTATGTTGATAGTGCCGCACTTATTGCATTTTATTGAAACTGTGCCGTCATTTAGCTTTATTTCTGCTAACTTTTTACCGCAATTATTACAGGTCATTACTACTAAATCTGCACTATTTACCATACAAATATAATTCTTTTTTTATTTACCAAATGTTTTTTGTTAATTATGCCGAAATTCATAACTATTTTGCGTATCGTAAACCTGAATAATTGGTTTACTCTTATGTACTGGCTTAGTTGGTGTTTCGCTTAATACCGCATTTATAATTAAAAAAGAAACGGTAGTATCAAATATAGTTCTGTCATTCGGGTCAAAATCTTTTGCATCATCAAGTAATTCTTGGTAATCTATATCTTCCCAATTATTTTCAAAATAAGAAACACCCAAATCAGCTTGTTTAGTTAAACTGTATGGCAATGTTGGAACTCCCCTATGCCTTGTTGTGTCTTTTAATTTATCAGGGTCTATAAGTATTTTGGGGTATAAACCTAAATACAATAATTTCCCTCTTTCCTTAAAATAAGAGTAGTAATCATCGCTATTATGCTCGTAATAAGCCTCAACCCCTAACCATTCAGCACATAATAAAACTTGTTCGTGCAATAACGCCTTTTCTGCTGGTCTGCCATATAAAAACCCAAATACTTTTTTCTTTCTACCATCTCTGCGTCTTTGCCCTGCCCATGCAGCCGCTTTAGAACCCCATTTTTGCCCACCTTGATTATTAGAATACCCGTCAATACCTATTGCGCCAAAATCAATTCTTGCAGGTCTTTTAACTCCGTTTTCAATTATAAATTTATTTGCATCTTCGTTTGATAATGGAAAATCAGGTGTAACACTCCAATGAAAGTTTTTTTCTTTTGGTAATATATCTCTCCATTTAGCTTTTTGTGTATCTTCATCCCTATAAAAATATATACCTCTTTTTGGTACAGGGTTTTCTTCAAGTTGCTTTTCTCTTGCGGCTATATTAAATGAATTAAATATACAGCTATCGGCATCAATACTAAACGCTTCTTCAATAGTTAATGGTTCTTTTCTTATACGAGCAAATAAAGAACGCTGATTATCTTTAACACTTTCTCTATCTTGTAATATTTCTTTTAGTGTTTTTTCTTCATCAGGGTCACCGTATTTATCAAAATTTTTAGCCCTTCTTGCACTCATAAAAAACCTATACAAACCGCTTGAAGTTCTGCCGTTCTCCCCACGTTTCATTTGGTTGCTATCATCCCAAAGTTTTTTTGCACCATCTTGGACTCCTTTCTTTTCACTTTCAAGTTTTTCAACTGTGGATGTATATAGCAATTTACCAATAATATTACCTTCATCATCCACCACGCAATACCTCATTACTTCGTGCCTTTCATAAATATCGCACTCTATTGTCTTCGCCCATTCGTCTTGAGCCCCCCGATGAACTTTCTGACCATCCTGCGCTAACGGGTCTGCGCTATAATGTATAATGGTAGAACCTAATTCATCTTTATCAACATTGTCATTTGCCTTTTTACCTCTTACATTCGTTTTCTCAAAACGCATTTCTGTTTTCGGGTTTACCCCTAAACTCATATCATATTCTGGTCTAAAAAACTTTGGAAGTCTTCTGAATGGGTTTACAATAGCCTTTGTAAAAACCTTTTTTGAATCCGCACCTGTTTTTGACTGAACTGTGCCGTTAGTCATTTTGGTTCTTGAAGTATAATCCGTCACAAATAACCCTGCCCTAAATGTTTTACCAAACCGTCTTTTTGTTATCTCTAACATTCCCATACTCAATGGGTCTTCTATACAATATTGTAAAAAGTAAAAATACTCTAAATCGGGTGTCCTGTATCTTGGGTAGCCTATGTCAATGCACCACCACATCATATATAAATAGTGCATCCCTGTTAAATAAATAGGTTTGCCTTTTTTCATATACCACATTCCATTTAACCGCCTATCCCATTCCTGTCTTTTAAAATCTTCAAGTCTTTCATCATAGAAATCATCATCATCCTCTTTTTTCTTTTTATCGTAATCATCCCATTGCTTTATTACATCTGCATACCAACTTGGCAATGATGGTCGTTCCCAATATTGCTCATTAATATTTTCGCTTCTTTTGTAAATGGCTCTTTTTTCAAGTTTTTTTGAAAGCACGTTATAAACATACCCCTCTGGTGGAATAGAACATTCCAATCCCTGAATATTAATTATTTCGCCACCTTCTATTTTTTGATACATTAGCCGTTGTTTTTACCCGCTAATTCTCCTATATGGTCTGCAATGCTTTCGGGAGTGGTTATTTTTTTATATGTATTTTTTGTAGTATCTTCATTTTCGTCACCTGTAATACCTGCTGCATCACCTAACGCTTTTACCGCAGTTGCTACCTTTTCAGCACTATCCCAAATAACTTTTATTCTTTCAAAACTTTTATCTTTGGCGTCTGCTAAATCAAGCGTAGTTAAACTTTGCCTGTTTAGCATATCTGCCATTTCATTCATTTTTCTGTTTAAACTGTAAAATAATTTAGCTGCGCCATTTTGCTCATATAAAGAAATTATTTTTTCAGCTTCTTCTATTGTTCGTGCCATGTTTTGGATTTTAGATTATAGCGAAACTGATTCGCCTCTTTCATTTGCCATGTCAATGTTTTGTCCTCTTTCTATTGACCTTTGTCTTTGTGCTATGGTTGAATTTTGGTTAGTTAAATAATCCTGAACTTGCTTGGCATTAAGTCCTTTGTTTATTTCCTTTACTACATTTCCTTTTTTATCTCTAATCATTATTGAAAATAAACCGTTATTATTACCACCTTGTATTGCGATATGACCTAATGAGCCGTCGGGTAATTGTACCCTGTTTAATCCGCTATCGTAATTGTTTATGTAAGTAGTGGTATCATTGTTCCATGAAGCAGGTTTCCATCCTTGTCCTTGTGCTACTTTGCTTAATCCACCCCATGCCCTAAATCTATCCACATTCATAGGTGTTGGTACAATAGATGGTGCTGATGTTTGGGTTACTACACTTTTGGGTGCTAAAATTGAGGTTGGTGCTACCACTTCTTCTTTACCACCTTTTTTAAAAGCCATAATGTTATTTGCCATACGTTGCCGTTTTTGAATCTATACCTATTAATAATTTACCTTGTTTATATTCTTTAGTAAGTTCCTGATTTACGCAAGTTATTTCTTCTCTATCAAATGTTTCATCTTCTGAATGTCTTAGCCGAATTAAATGCCCCTCACGCCCATCGGTATCTTGGTAAATAATTTGATAATCACTTGCTTTCAGTACATTACAAATCTTTCCTTTTAATTTTCCTGTTGCAATATACAAAATTTCCTTTATAATTTCAGGTTCTATGCCTTGTATAAGTCCATCGTAAGGCTTAAATACCCTTAATGCAAACTCGTAATTTTTCATTGGCTTAAATTCGCCACCCCTTTCTTTCCATGCAAAACAATCTACTTCGGGTATTGAAAAATATTTTACATCGCAATTATTATCAGACTTATGGCTTACTAATTTATTGGTATCATGTAATGCCACATGGCTAATCAATATTTCACTACCGCTTGGTATATGTTCGGCAGATATTACAAAAGCATTTACAGGTTGTGTTATTCTTTTGTTGAACTCGTTAAAATCCCTTTCCCTTCTAATCTTAGTTCCATTTTCAAATGTATGAAAGTTTTTTGCTTCCATATCTACTTTGATAATAACCCTGCCGCTTACCCACTTTAAATTATCTTCTTCAAATAAAGCATTTTTTGTTCTTGCTTCACGATTAATGGATTCGTTTAATACTTTGCCTTGTCTTGTGTTTTCAAACTCAATAATATCTTCGCTATTTACTGGGTTTGATAATG
>OFQY01000243.1_pt1 | contig 23168 bp, 24 predicted proteins | sample 1542991 | NCBI WGS metagenome assembly OFQY01 (sample SAMN07774224, study PRJEB24372) | wastewater metagenome | isolation source: Exp Tend VB 10WW | collected 2016-02 | reverse complement strand
GAGTTGTAACAAATGGTGGTTCTGACTTAAAAATACCAGAACAGCTTCGGGTATCAATATCTAAATTACCGAAAGAAATTAAAGATGTTCTAACAAAATACACAAGCTCTCAATTCGATACAAATACAAAACCCAATGTTGATGAATTCGATAGAATTCGTAGAGAATACGCAATCCAGCAATCCTTCTGGACTCTTGTTGATTCTAAACCAGAATACAATCAACTAACCCAATTTATAAGTGAAATAGAGACACAAGATGATAGAGATAAAAAATTTATCGATCAGTTAAATAATTATACTTTAGAATATAGAAGGCAAAACTTCTTGAATAAATTATTTAACCAATTGTCAGAATCAAATCCTAATTTCGGTGCTATTTTAAAAGAAATAAAGTTAATATCTGAGTCTGCGTCCGAGAAAGATAAGGAGCTATTGTCTATTGTGAATGAGATTACTGTGAATTATGAATTGCTTTCAAATAAGGAAGAAGTAATAAAAAGTATAGATTTTAATACACCAATAAAAGAAGCTCTTAGTAGGGTTGATTCTTTACAAATAAGACCAAAGACAGGGGGCATTGATCCAATATCACAAATAAATGATTTAAAAGAACAGATCAGGAAGTTTTATGAAAACATCACTCCACTTCAGAGCTTGGATAAAGTTACTTCACTTCGAGAATCATATAGTTCAAAAAAACCTGAACAAATTTTATCAGAAATAGGTAAATTACCAGAAAGTGAGAATTACGAAATAGAAGCTCGAAATATTCTCCTTAGAGAATACGAAGATTATCTATCCTCAAAAGGACTTATAAATTCTGAACTATCTGAGAAAATAAAATCACTAACCAAGCCAATCTTTGATGGGGAATACAATATGGTTGAACTTGGGAAAAATGAACCAGCAAAAGAATATTTGATGAAAAATTTCTCAAAAACTTTCTTTCCATTATTCCAATCGCTAAGATCTAACCCTAGGTTTAAAAATAAATTAGAAGATTATATCGTTGGTAAGGATGAAGGTGGGATAAGAAAAAGGTTACAATTTGTACAGAATCTTAAAGAATTAGAGAAACAACGTCCACTCACTGATATAGAAAGAACATATATAGAATCTGTCGAACAGCTAACAAAATTTAATCCTTATCTTGTTGCACTTAGTAATGAAGCCCTTGGAGAGACTGATGAGTATCTTAGGAATCACTTTGATACATTATCTAAAAATACCTGGGATTCTTTAGAAGATGGATCTTATGTACCAGCTTTACAAATAGGTACTGGTCCGAATGGCTTAGCTTTTTTTGGTGAAATTGCTAGGTATAGGCCAGATCTCGCTGAAAAAATGCTCATAGTAGATATTGGTAACCAGCCTGGAGGTCCCTTCGCTATACCAAATGGCCCTGCTTGGGAATTGAATAGTGCAAACCGACGTGGTCCAAGACAAGCTGTTATGCCAGATGATCCTGGAGAATCTGAAAAGAAAAGCGTCCGTGCTTACGGAAGTCCTGTTTCTAGATGGTATCCAGGAGAGAGAAAAGCAGATCAAAATGTTCGCCAAGGTAGTATAAACACTACAGTTGATTATTTCCCTACACCAGATGATCTTTCTACTCTAAGATACCCTACAAATGAAGAATTACAGATAATTTTAGCAACTCAAAGTGCTATGCTGTTTAAGCAAGCTACTTTCGATACAAGGTTAGTAAAAGTAGTTCCAAATAAAAATTCTAAAATTCAAGGTGATAAAATAGTAACTCTTGAAAAGATAAATGAAAATGGAGAAAAAGAAATAAAGAAAATATATACAGATGCCATTATAAATTCAAGTGGTTTAGGTGAACCATTCTATGGATTTAAGATTGAAGGTAGTCAAGCTGAAAAAATTATCCAAAAGACTGAAGATCTAGATGGATTTCCTAAGTTTAGTGATACTCTTACAGCTTTTCGTGCATTAGCCGATAGAAGAAATGAAAGTATGAAACCACCGAGAGTTATAGTTATGAGTGGATCGGGCAACTCCACTGATGTTCTTATAGAATATCTTGCTGAATTGTTTGCTAGTGGTAACCCTCAAGTTAGAAATGTTGAGAAAATATATGTTATTGCAACTGGAGGTTTAAGCCAAAGGCCTAGATATGCAAAGATTAATGATGTTAAAGCTCGTAACGGTAAAGATAACTTGATTGAATTTGTCCAAGCTCGTATTGGCGACGTAGGGTTCAAAAACTCTAAAACCAAAGACCCTTTCAAAGAGCAAGTTCAACTATACGACGAAAAGGGTCAACTTATAAAAAATAATGATGGCGAAGTTATTCTTGCCGATGCTTTTATAGCTAATACTGGATTTAAGCCAAAATTTGATGAAATCTATAAGAGTTATCTAGAAAAAGATGAAAGTCTGATAAATAAATCTACTAACAGGCCGGTGGACGCAATAACTCTCCCAACGAATAAAGGTGTTTCTGTTGCTGATCAACTAAAAAAAGACCCGAATATACTATTTATTGGTACAGCTTCAAACCCAAGTTTTAATAGTGTTGAAAAATTATCTCAGCTCCCAGTAGATGCACGTGAGGCTCTTTTACGAAATGGAGCAGAAAATGCAGTAGCAATAGGTTTTAGAGCACCTGATTCACAAGCTGCAGCACGTATATTTATTGATAAACGCGATATTGAGTTAGCAAAAGTTGATAAAGAAGTTAAAAAAGAAGTTTGGAAAATGAAATCTGACACTTCAAAGGTTAAATCTTGGGAAGTTCCACTAACGATCGACCCAGAAAGATTAAGGATAGCTGATAATGTTTACTCAGAAGATGATATGCTCTCATCTTTGGTGGTATATAATTTACAAAATATAGAAATGCTTGACCAAGCAGGTGAGCCTCTATATGGGGAGTATAAATTTGAAGTAATTAAAGGATCAGATAATAACTCATTAAAAATTGATTATATGGAAAATGACAAAGTTAACCAGACTTTGGTTGATATGATAACGATGATGCTTAAAAATAAATATATACAAAACTACACTATTTCAGGTTTTAGTAAAAAAAGAATAGATCAAAAATTGAGATTAGTTTTAAAATTTAGAAATGGTAAGATCGACCCTAGGGGTACTGCAGTACAAGTAGGATAAACTTTTAATCAATAAACACTTTACCTAAAAACCATCCAATAGCTCCAAGGTAAGTTGCTCTTATGAATATCCCTATCATTGTGGATATAAAATAACTCTTGAAAGATAGCCTTAGAATTCCTGCACAAGCTGTGACTACAGTGTTTGGAAATATTGGTAGAAATCTAAGTATTGTAATAGCTCTAAGGGTGTTTTTATTGCTAGCTATTTTTTCGCGAGCCACCTCGATCTTTTTACTTGATACAAAAAAGTATTTACCATAAGTTCTCAGACCAATAAGTCCTCCGTAATAAGCAATAAAATAAATCCAAAGTGAACCAATAGTAACACCAAGGGCAGAGGGGAGTGCAACAACCAAAAGTAGTTTTGCTATACCTATAAAGCTTAAAGACTGACCTCCTAAAATAACTGCACCTGCTACAATATGAACTAATACCGAAGGTATAAATACGACAACTTCTTCTATGATAAAAGCTAAAAATACTCCTAGTGCTCCAAATACTATTATCATTTGATTTAAATCTTCAATCATTTCTAATATGGATACTGCCTTAATTTTAATTTAAATGCTACAAAACATGCTAGTGGATGGAAAATATATGTAAATACTAATCCTGATAGAGCAAGCTCCCAAGATATATATCCCAAGAATATTAGTATAGCCCCAGTGGTTATCATATAATCCCCATGATCTATAAAAGGCATGAATTTGCCATCCTCTACGCCAAACCTGCGCTTTATAAAGCTTCCTATAGTGTGTCCTATATATACCAATAGGGGAATAATCGTTAAATAATAAGTATTAAAAATAAAATAAATAATTATTGAAGCTATCGTGGCGATAATCAAGCCGAATACTGTGGTTGATTCGCCGATTAATCTATTGCCAGCAAACATTATCTTAGCGTCTATCGCCCTATCTTTGGAAACATATTTCGGTCTATATCTTTTTAGCACGTAAAGTAGATTAAATAGTATGTTTGTTCCCCAAGCTATTCCTATATATAGGATAAAATTATAAATTGTTAGATTCATCATTGAATTTTGGGTTGACTATGATATATGTATCTATTCCAGACTTCCTTATCATACCATCTACAACGGAGAGTGGCTCAGGCAAACAGGGATTCATATAGATATGAAAATACGTTTCCCAATACTTGCCAGCTTGAATAGATTTCTTTTTTTCAAAATAAATAAAATCTTTTTGCCCAATAATTTCTTTTTGTATCGGTTCTTTTGTTAATAGTTTCATTGAAAGTTCTTGGTAGTAGGATTTCTCTATACATGTTATACCAGCGACTGTTACCGGCAAATAACTTTCATTTTCATTGATGCTTTTTATAATACTGTGTATTAATAGTCCTCTATCTGTATTATTTTTTTCAATTTCATTTTTGTTTTTATTGTAAGTATAAAAATTTTGACCAGGTTCTATAATATTTTGCCCATACTGGTATATCTCCATATCTCGTACTCCAGCTTGCCACCATGAGCCCAAAAAAATGAAAATGATTGGGATTAAAAATTGTAGTCTGATTTTTTCTTCACTAAGGTAGAGTATTATCTCGTAGAGAAGAGTTATTGAGGCTAACCCTGCAAGTAGTAGCGCTAAGCTTGGATCAATACGTACTATGACTAGGTTAGCTATTAAAAATAAAAGGGCAATAAAGGTTAATAGATAATAATAATTTATATTAAATTTACCCTTCTCTCTGTTTATGAATGCCCAAATAAATAAAACACCTATATAAAAACCATAATTTAATATACCACCATCAACTGCAGTTTTTATTATTGAAAACGATAATATGGCGTACCCTAATATAAAAAATATCTTTTGCCTAATATTTTTATCTTTTATTTTTAGGTAGTATAACGAAACAAAATACCATATAGATTGTGTGAGTACTACTATAAGCAATATGAATCCTATATAAAAAAGTATGCTCGGTAAAAGTCCTATATATGCACTACCAGCATCAATTTTAGCAAGGTCTACAAAGCCGAATTTTGATAGTATTATTCCTACAATTCCCTTTGCAACGTGAGTATGGGATAGGGTAGAGCTCGAGATCTCACCATTACTCCCGGTTATTATAAAATCTGTGATTTTTACCCCTAGAATTTTGCTATATATTGTGTGTAAAGTGAGTCCGTAAATATATAGTGCACCCAAGCTTAAACCAGACCATTTTAAATTTAAACCCCGGATAGACTTCCTACTTTTTAGGAATTTGTATATTAGAAATAGAATTGTTGTATAAACAACAAAGAGAAAAACCTTAGTCTCGCTTCTACCTCCAGCGAAAATATTTACAAAAGAATGTATTAAGGGCATATTTAGAATGATCCAGGACCAAAACCAAAAGATTTTGGATTACCATTTTCTAGATTTGTGGCATATATTCGATAAGAAGAACTAGTTATAGTTACATCTGGAGGATTATTGAGTGGAGCTATCATAGCTGGTGCTTGATACACATATTCAAAATATCCCTCATGTCTATGGAAGCCGTCGTTGTTATAACAATCAATACCACAAGGATCTTTAGGAACTGTTTTCATATATGGGTTTAGTTGTGCTGTAAAATCATCCCAAGGTTTTGCTGTTCCACCAGTCCAATCATTTGTAAAACAATATACATCGGTTGTATTTGGATCTACACAATTCGGATCTCCTAAATCTGGAGCAACATTGTTTGTGGCTACATAAAGTTCTATTGCTTTCCTGATTTCTTCAATATTTCTAATTCTTTTTGCATCTCTCCCTTTAGCTTTTGCAGAGTTAAGAGATGCTAATATTATTGCAGATAATACTCCGATTATTACAATAGCTATTAATAATTCTATAAGAGTAAATCCACTCTGAGGATTTTTATTTTTTCGATTCTTCTTCATGGATCTAATTATAACAATTAGAACGACCCAAAGCTACCATAACCTATATACCCTAGAAGGGTATTATTATTAGTTTCTTTATTTTCTGCATAGATAAAATAGGACGAAGGAGTTACTTTCTCAGCTCCAAAACCTTGACCAAGTATGCTAGGAGCTTCGTACACGTAAGTAAAATAGCCTTCGTATCTAAGAGAAGGGTTACTAGGGTCGTAACAACCAAGACCACAAGGATCTTTCGGTAATTTTTTTAAATAAGGGTCTAATTGCCCAGCTAAAGTACTCCAACCCTTGCCTGGTCCTCCGTCGAAATCATTTGCAAAACAACTCATATCACCAGAACTTGCATCTATACAGGTAGGATCTCCTAAATCTGGTGCGTGGCCGTTTGCAGCAACATATAATTCAACAGCTGTTCTAAGTTCTTGTAAATCTCTGACCCTCTTTGCATCTCTTCCTTTAGCCCTTGCCGAACTTAAAGATCTAATTACTATCGCAGATAATATGGCTATTATTGCTATAGCTACTAACAATTCTATAAGAGTAAATCCACTAACTAAACTTTTCCTCTTAGATACTTTCATGCAGGTAATTATAACAACTATGGTTTATGTTGCCAATCTGATAATATATTAAGTATGTTAATGAAAATTTTCTTCATTGGTAAGGCAATAAGGGAAGCTAAGAATGATCCATCTGGATTTGCGTCGTCTCAAACCAAAGAGACAATATGGGCCATATTTATCATACCTATAATTATACTTGCATTAGGTCTTGTTTTTCTGTTTATATTATCATTTACTCATATGCTAGGTGGGCCATATCTTTTCTTTAAAATAATATTCTTTATTGGTTTGTTTTTTTCTTCAGTATTTTTTGTTATTGTATATAAACTTATAAGTAAAATAGGTAATACTACTAAAAAAGTTGTCTCCAAAACTATAAATAATGTTGGCAACTCAATAAAAAACAACCCCTTCTAGGGGTTGTTTTTTATTGGACTTATTTATTTTTCGTTATATCGTTCCCAGGATATGTAACAGTGTTTGGAACATTAGAATAATCTTTACCTATTTGTTGTATGTTTTTATTTTCAACGCTTGCAAAGTTTCCTACGTTTATTTCAGTTAATCTCTTTAATCTCGCCTCCCCATTTGATATATCTAGCTCTGTTTCAGTTATACTTTTCTTTAACTTAGTTAAGTAACTCCTATTATTATTACCTGCTTGAAGTTCTATTTGTTGGTCTTTTAGAATTTTATTTAAAACTTTTATTTGTCTTGCTTGGTTATCGATTTCTTGCTGCTGGTTTACTTCTTGAAATTTCTGTTCATATGCCAATTTTACTTGGTCTATTGTCAGCTTATAAATATGACCACTTATCATTATTGTAAATTTTAAATCAAAATTTTTATTTTTTGATAAACTATCTAATTTTTCTAGTTTTTCCCTTGATACAGCTTGAAGCTCTTCGTCGGTTATTATATATGCTACTCCTTTTTCTGAGCTGAGATCTGCTTTTTCTAATGCTTGGATTGTTGCATCTATGGCAAGTTCTCTGTCTTCGTTTATAAATTTCATTTCCCTTATAGTATTTGCTGCATCTTCTAAGTTACTTGCTTTAAATGCAGTATCAGCTTTGTTCGTATAACCTATAACAGAGGTCTCTATATCTTCTTTTGTATTATCAAGAAGATTTTTTATTAGTTCTTTCTTATGAGACTCCATAGAAGGGCTCTTATCTACTAGTAGCATTACTTTTTTGTAGCCCTGAAAGTCAAATGGCTTACCCCCTGTTTCGATTTTAATTGAGGGAGGGATTTCTTCTTTTGTATTTTTATCAAACAAAACAACTAAATCTAAATTCACAAAGCGCATAGTTTTATAAACTTCGTGTAGTTTATCTTTGTTTTTCTGTAATTCACCCCACTCATTATCTGTAAATGCCTTATTTGTTTCAGGATTTAATACTTTATGATAATCAATAACTCCATTTTCTGGAATATTAAACTTTAGATTACCAAAGGTTTTTATTACATTACTTACTTGATCCGGAGTTAGGTCTGTCTTAGAAAAATCAAACCTCGATAATATTTCCTTGATCACTCTCTGAGTTTCTTCTGCCCGTGCTTTAGCAAGACCCAAATTTCCATTTTCATAAGAGTTAGTGTTTCTAGGGTCACAGCTTACATTAAGCTCAGGAGTAGAATTTATAAATTTATCTACGTTTTTTGAATTTAAATTATTTATATAAGTTGATACAAGTTTCGATATTTCACCACTGTTTTCTGCAGAAATCTCAGCCTTATCTGTCTCAAAATAGTTTGCGATCTTTATCTCTACTTTTTCACTACTCTTGTTTATTAGAGCCTCCATTTTTTTGATATCATTTGCTCTAAGTGAATCCGTAGGGTCACCTTTTGTCTCTTTAGCGTTTGCTGCAATACCTATAGTAACCAAAGCAGCACCTAATATTGCCTTTTTTACCCCAGAACTACCACTCGTCTCTTCTTTTTTTTCCTCCCTTTTGCTTTTAGGAGGAAAGTTAAAATTTAATTTCATGTGGTAATTCTAACAAAAATAGCGACTTTTTGAAAGCTACCAGTATGATATACTCAAAATATGAAAAAAGGGGATAAAAACCATCTGAAAAGGGAGAAAAATATACTCTATACTGGTTTTGGCGATAAGGGGACAACTACGCTATTTAATTGTAAACAACAGAGAGTTTCTAAGAGTGCAAATGTTATTGAAGCTCTTGGGTCTGTAGATGAACTTAATGCTTATTTGGGGTTAGTAAAAGTTTATACAAGTGGTAGTGAGTTTAAAATAAAAATTAAATCAAAAAATATTTTATATAGTGATATCCTTGATCATATGCAACAGGTACTTTTTGTTATCCAAGCTGAACTCGCTGGTTCTGATATGACTGTTTCTAAAGGGGAGGTCACAAAAATTGAAAGTCTAATAAATAATATAGGAGATCTTCTCCCGCCGATAACATCATTTACTATTTCAGGAGGGACTGTCGCAAGTGCGAGCCTGGATGTTTCTCGAACCCTTGCTCGTCGCGCTGAGAGGCGGATAGTCTCGGTTTTAGATGAAGGAATAAGAAAAGTTGGCCCAAATACTATCTCTTATATGAATCGTCTATCGAGCATCCTTTTCGCTCTTTCAAGATATGCAAATCATATAGCTTCAGTCGAAGAAGAGCATCCAACCTATCTAAAAAAGAACAGCTAATTTAGCTATATATTATTTTTAATTTATAGTAAACTAAGTTTATGATTCCTAAAAACAAAGGATTTACTTTAATAGAGCTTTTAGTGGCTATAGCTATAATCTTAGTTATTGCTTCAATTGCAATGTTTTCTTTAAATTCAGCAAAAGAAAAAGGTAGAGATTCAGCTCGTATGCAAGCCATAATACAGATTAATAAAGCTATTAGTATGTACATATTAAACAATGGAACCCCTCCTAATTTGGGAGACATAAGTTGTTTAGATACTAATTTACCTAATCCCGATTGTGTTGCTGATCAGGCAACTCATACTGCAAATTGGTTAGTTCTAGAACAAGAACTAAGTCCCTATATTTCTAAATTAGAAGTAGATCCTTGTCCAAGTTGTTCTGCAAATGTTTGGGATATTACTAAGATTGCTTATGCTGCAAACAATGAAGTTTATGATTTTGTATATGAAGCTCCAGCTGGTACAGCTTCTTATCTTCAAACAAATAATTTACCAACAACAGGTCTAACTGACCAGGGTTATCGAATATATGCAAAAAAATTAGAAAGTGAAAACTCTATGTTTGGATATGGTTTTGGTTTAAATGGTGTTTCATCTATACTTGCTCCTGTTTCGGAGGATCAATATCCAAACTGCCCATATGATAATGAAAAACAATGTACAGAATGGCAATCTCAGGTTGACGAATATACAATACAATGCAAAAAAGGTAATCAGGAGTCTTGTAACTGGTTGAAAGAGTATGGCATAGAAGTAAATCCAGATTCTCAAGACCCAAAGTGTCCATATGAAAATGAAAAGGATTGCGAATCTTGGCAAAAGATAGTTGATGAATATACACTTACGTGTCAAAAAGGAGATAAGGAGGCTTGTACTTGGTTGGCAGAAAATGGTATAAACCCAACAGAAAATCCTGGTCCAGTTAAAGAACAAGAAAGTCAAGAAGAAGAGATAATTCGTTAGTTTAAAAAGAATAAAATGAAGGTATATAAATTAGGACAAAACGGGCCACTACTGATAATATTTGCTGCAATACTTTGGGCCCTCGATGGGGTTATTCGTCGCAACTTATATAGCTTACCCCCGATTACTATTATATTTTTTGAGCATTTGGTTGGCCTTGCAATACTCTTACCTTTTGTTTGGAAAAATTTATCCTTAGAAAAAGTTGCTAAAAAAGATTTCGGTCTAATTTTATTTATATCTATATTGAGTGGATTATTAGGAACGCTTTGGTTTACAACAGCATTACTTAAAGTCCACTTTATTTCTTTTTCTGTTGTATTTTTACTTCAAAAACTTCAGCCGATATTTGCTATAAGTACCGCTTCAATTTTCCTCAAAGAAAAGTTGGATAAAAGATATATTAAGTGGGCAATACTTGCTCTTATTTCTGCCTATTTTGTTACTTTCCCAGATGGAAAAGTAAATCTAGGGACTGGCGAAGGGACAGTAATAGCTGCTCTCTATGCTCTAGGAGCTGCTTTTGCCTGGGGGTCATCTACAACTTTCTCAAAGCTTATCCTTAACAAAATATCTTTTAAAGTTAGTACATTTTATAGATTTTTGTTTACTAGTATAATAAGTTTGCTAGTTTTACTAGCTATGGGTTATAGTAAATCTTTATTTGTACCAACCGGAGTTCAATTTGGATTTTTTGCTTTAATTGCTGTTTCTACTGGTATGGTTGCATTGTTGATATATTATAGAGGTTTGTCTAAAACTCCAGTGCACATATCTACAATTCTTGAATTAATATTTCCGTTTATAGCAATATTTATAGATATGGTTCTCTATAACACAACACTTACGGTTTCTCAATGGGTATCTGTATTTATACTTGTATTTTCAATTTATAAAATAGCTCGCTTACAATCATATGCTGTATCAAACCAAACAAATTAAAGGAGTCGGACGGGGGCGTAAAATTGGTTTCCCTACAGTTAATCTTATAATTCCAGAAGAATTTCATTTTGACGACGGAGTCTATGCTACCTGGGTGGTAGTTGACGATCAGACTTTTAAAGGCGCGCTTCACTACGGACCCATACCTACTTTTGATTTAAAAGATAGGTCTCTTGAAGTTCACTTAATAGATGTTACCGATGGCAATGTTCCTGTTACATATGGTAAAGATATAGAGATAGATATTGTAGAGAAGATTAGAGATGTAAAAAATTTTGAAAACGCGCTAGAGCTTGCCACACAAATAAGCGACGATGTTCAGAGAATTAAACTAATTTTAAAATAATTAGCAGATTTGCTTCCAATAAGTTAATATAGAAAACTATGGCTCACGGAGAAGTTGTAATAAGATTTGAAAAAGTTTCATTTGAATATGGGCACAATAAACCGATATTAGATACGGTTGATTTTTCTATTAGAAGAGGAATGAAAGTAACTATAATGGGTCAAAATGGTGCAGGTAAAAGTACTCTTTTTTCTCTTATTACAGGAAGTTTACAACCTGAGAATGGAAATATACATTTAGCTCAGAGAACCACTATTGCTCTCTCTCGGCAGGTTATTCCTCGCGATGAGTTGGACCTCACTGTGCGTGCTTTTTTTGAAAAATGTTTTAAAACCAAAGTCTATGATATTGACCCAAAAATTGATGACGTACTTGAAGTTGTAAATCTAAAAGGGCACGCCCAAGTACACGATAGAATTATCCGGTCTTTTTCTGGTGGCCAACAGGCTAGATTACTTCTTGCTAGTGCTTTAATCCAAGAGCCCGATGTACTGCTTCTAGATGAACCAACAAATAATTTAGATAAAGCGGGTATTTCCCACCTAACTGATTTTCTTATAAAGTACAAAAAAACTGTTATTGTTATTTCTCACGATGCACACTTCCTGAATGCTTTTACAGATGCGGTTCTTTACTTAGACGTCTATACTAAAAAGATAGAGCAGTATGTAGGTAATTATACAGATGTAAGGGATCAGATAGCGGTTCGTATGGAGCGTGAGAATAGAAAGAATGCCCTGCTATCGAAAGAGATCCAAGCTAAAAAAGATCAAGCCAATGCTTTCGCAATGAAGGGTGGAAACCTCCGTGCAGTTGCCAAACGTATGCGAGATTTAGCAGAAGAACTCGAAGAAGAAAAAGTTGATGTTAGAAAAGAAGATAAAACAATTAGACCATTTAAGATACCTTTTCAAGGTGATTTGATTGGAGATATCCTGACCCTATCTTCCGTATCTATATTAAAAAAAGGTAAACCCTCAAAGAGGAAAGTCAGTTTATCCTTACGTAAAAATAAACACTTGCTTCTCTCTGGTCCAAACGGTATCGGAAAGAGTACTCTACTTGAATCTCTAGCTAAAGGTACAGCAGAAGGTGCAATTATTGCACAAGGTGTTCGTGTAGGGTACTATCGTCAAGATTTTTCTACCCTTAATTTTGATCATACTGTTATCGAATCTCTATCCGAAGTTAGTCGACTTGTTACAGGTCGTGTAGATGAAGAAAAAATCCGCGCAGTCGCTGCATCTTTTTTGATAGCTGGAGATATGGTTCACACTCGTATTGGAAGCTTGTCCGAAGGACAAAAGGGGTTAGTTGCTTTTGCAAGTTTGGTACTACTTTCTCCAGGTTTGCTTATTCTTGATGAGCCTACTAATCATATTAACTTTAGACATTTACCCGTCATAGCAAAAGCTCTCGATGAATACGAAGGAGCAATGATACTAGTCTCCCACGTGCCAGAATTTGTAAGCCAAATTCGTATCGATGATATTTTGGATTTAGAGAAATAAAAACTAATTAATTAATTTTACGTAGATATCATCACTATCAACTAGGTTGCATGCTCCACCAGAACTTGCATTATCAGTAGGATAATCTTGAACTCCATTTCTCCCATAAGAAACTACAACTGGATAACTTACGTCTACAGAGTTTTCGCATATATGATAATCAGGATCAAATACGTAAGAATTGCTCCATTGATCTGTTGCAGATTCTGCATAGGGTCCTTTCCATCTGGAAATATCGCCTGCATTCCAACTACAAGCGCCAGATGAGAATATACTAGGAACTGATAATATACCAGCATTTGCACTTGTTAGACTGACTTCTGGATTTGATGTCTGGTCCACTGGACAGCCATTGGGCCATTTAGAAGTATCATTTTCAAGCATAGTCATAGCATTCCTCAAACTTTTTATTTCAAGCAAAGCTTTTACATTCTCAGCTTTTAATTTTGCATTGTTTAAGGAGATCATAATTACACTAGTAAGTATGCCTATAATTGCTATGACAACTAGGAGCTCTAAAACTGTAAACCCATTTTTGGTAACACCTATATATTTTACCTAAGTTTAAACAATAAATCTATCTATTACATTCTGGATCGACTTTTAATTCTACAGACTTAAACAGCTCGTTACATAAGTTTTTTATTGTCTTTTTTTCTCTATACACATGACCTTCACCTTTATAAGAAATAAGCTTTACATTTTTACCACCAGATTTTAACTTGTCATATAAGTCGGTTGCTTGCCAGTAGGGAATTGTCTTGTCAGCTATTCCTGCAATAATGCTTATACTTTGATTTTCAATATTACCTATTTTGTTATATATAGAAGCTTGGTCATAAAGGCTACGATTATTTACATCTGGAAGCCCATTAAACTCAGTATTAAATATAGAGTTTTGCATTTTAACTACAAGACTTTCCCAATCAGTTACACCGTTTATAGAAACTACTCCATTAAATACATCTGGTCGCTCTACTAAAGATTTTAAAGAGAGATATCCTCCATAGCTATTCCCCATTAGGTAAACTTCACTAACTTTATATCTGTTTTTTATATATTCAACTGCATTTAATACATCTAAAACGTCGTCCTTACCAACAGATCCTTTTATTGATTCAGAATAATTTCTACCAAAACCAATACTACCCTTATAGTCTATCTTTAGCACAATAAAGTTATTCTTAGGAAAAAGTTTTAATATAGAATCATAAACCCCATAGCTATGATATGGATGATAATTAAAACTTGCTTGCCTAACTGGTCCACCATGTAGCCAGATAATTAAAGGGTGAATTTTGTCTTTATCTTTTTGTTTTGGTGGCATTAATACACCGCTCATATTACCAATTTTTACTACCTCCTCATTACTAATAGATTTTTTTGTATTTATATTAGGTATTCTAAAGTTGGAAACCCTTTTGCTTTTTGGATTATATATTTTTGGACCATAACCTATATTTTGTAGTCCATTAAAAATAATAACTGAACCAGCTTTTCTCAAGCGATCAACGTACGAGACATCTTTCTCGATCAGTTTGTTTTCCCCAGTTTTTAAATTTACTTGATATAAAGACCACTGATAAGGGTTACTCTTGTCATTACCTATATAGTATATTGTCTGTGAATCATAGAAAATAAAGTCATTTATCGTGTATGAAGGTGTTTCTATTTTTAAACTATTAATTCTATTGTCAGATAAGCCATCTATGTCTACTTTATATAGAGACATATATCCATCAATATCGTCCAGATAAACTAAAGATTTATTATCAGGAGAAAACTCATAAATTTTATTTAAATCAACTACCAAATCCCAATAAGATCTAGTTTCACTTAGTTTGTATTCCTTGTTTTGTTCTAAATCTTTTATGATAAAGTCGCTAGTATTATCATCTTTTGTTGGGGTAATATAGTAAGCTAAAAAATTTTCTGAAGGCGATAGTGTTATATGCTGTGCTTTTTTTTCTAGTAATTCTTTTTTTACATCACTCTTTATAATTGAGATCTTTTCTCCACTTAAACTAAATTTTTTTGTCTTCTCACAAGATAGTGTTGTTATACTGCATATGAAATTAGTTTTATTTCCAATACCAGAGTACTGCACAAGGATGCTGTTTCTATTTGTAGAAAGAGTAGTTCCATATTCTACATTTAATGCATGGGCTTTGTACGAACAAATTAAATATAAAAATAATATAAATATGTATTTTGGTCTCAACATATCTATATAGTATAGTAGAAGGGTGGATACGCAAAGCAAGCACCAAAAAGAACTTGTTATAGTTCAAATACTGTATCTTTATATAATACCGATATTATTACTATACTATCGTGTTATTCCTGGAGAATTTAGAGTCACAATGCTCTTTCTTGTTTCGTTACTTATGTATGGCATTATCAAGCGCTCTGGTTGGACTTATGCCGATATGGGGTTGAAAAAGAGTTTTTTGAAAGATTTCGCTCCATATTTTATTTTTACCGTTATAGGTGTGATAGCTTTAGTTGTGATATCGGAATTAGTACCTCAAATAGAAAATAGACAAGTGTATGAGTGGTGGGAAGATATAAGATTTTTAGTTTTATTCATCCCAATAAGTGTTCTCCAGGAGATAGTCTTTAGAGGAATACTTATGCATATGTTAAGGAAGGCATTTAGCAACGTACCATTTGTTATATTACTCAACGCATCCTTATTTGCTCTCATCCATATAATATATATAAATACGGATATTATTTTGCCACTTACCTTTATTGGTGGACTAGGATTTGCGCTTATGTACTATAAATATCCCAATCTTGTTATGATCTCTATATCTCATACAATACTTAATTTTACAGCGATGATACTTGGATTTTTTGTTATTAGGTAAATGTTGACAATTAGTTTTATTTTTTTAATATTTAGTATATAAGCTACTATAAATATATATGCAAGATTCAAATTTAAATAAAGAAAAAATCAATAAGATGTTTAAAGATCCGGTTGTCCGAGCGGTGGTTGTAAGTTTTATAACTATCGTTGTTACTTTAGGGATAATTGCCATGGTTGCCTGGTACTACCGTGATCAGATCTTTAAAGTTTTAGCTAAAAATTACTCAGCTCAGCTTTCTCCTAAGGTAAACGATTTAGTTTTTGATCCAAGATTAAAAGAGGAGAACGGTTCAAGTAAAACTGAAGCAGTCGTGACCTCAGAAGATACTGTTGTAAGTTCAGTTAAAAAGGCTAAGCCTGCAGTTGTATCAATTATCGTTAGTAAAGATGTTCCCAAGTATGATGTATCTTACGACCAGAGCAATGATCCATTTGGCGGACTTTTCCCAGGACTTTTTCAAACACCAATCTATAAACAAAATGGAACCGACAGAAAACAAATTGGCAGTGGATCTGGTTTTTTGATATCCTCTGACGGTATGATTGTTACAAATAAGCACGTTGTGGCTGATACTACTGCAATATACGAAGTACAGCTAAACAATGGCAAGAAATATACTGCAAAAGTTCTAGCACGGGATGGAGTTCTTGATGTCGCTCTGGTTAAAATTAGCGCAACCGACCTACCATATTTAAATCTTGCTGATTCTGATACCTTAGATGTAGGGGAGACGGTTATAGCTATAGGTAATGCCCTAGGAGAATTTAAAAATACGGTCTCTGTTGGAGTCGTGTCAGGACTTTCTCGATCTGTTGTAGCTGGCAATGGCTTAGGTCAATCAGAAAAATTGGACAAGGTTATTCAAACAGATGCAGCTATTAACCCAGGTAATTCTGGCGGCCCACTTCTAAATATTCATGGAGAAGTCATCGGTATAAATGTTGCGGTGGTTCAAGGTTCTTCAAATGTAGGCTTTGCATTGCCAATAAACAGTGTGAAAAGTGCAATTAATTCTGTAAAAAGTACTGGTAAAATTGTTAGGCCGTATGTAGGGGTAAGATATATCCCAATAACTGCAGATCTAAAAGCAAAAAATAATCTGACAGTTGACTATGGAGTACTAGTACAAAGAGGGTCTAATACAAATGATATAGCAGTTGTTCCAGGTTCGCCAGCAGATAAAGCAGGTATTATTGAAAACGACATTATACTTGAAATAGGTGGAGTAAAAATTGACCAAGATCAAAACTTCTCATATTTAATAAGAGATAAAAAAGTGGGTGATTATGTGACTTTTAAAATTTTGTCTAAAGGGATAGAAAAAACAATTACACTAAGACTTGAAGCAGCACCGGATAATCTATAGAAAATAAAAACTCTCCATTAGGAGAGTTTTTATTTAAAGTTCTTCCACATCATAGATTCTTTGGGTAGCTTGTCTTGATGACTATACTTTGCATTATCTTTTTTATGATAGAGTCTTTCTACGTCTCCTTCTACGACGTAATAAATTAATTGGCCAATTGGCATACCCGGATAAATACGCACGGGGATACTCGTTGATATTTCCAAAGTCCAGAATCCACAAAATCCTACATCGCCTTTGCCTGCTGTAGCGTGAATATCTATACCCAGTCTCCCTGTAGAAGATTTCCCTTCCAGAAAAGGTACGTGTTTGTGAGATTCTGTATATTCAAGAGTCGAGCCTAAATAAAGTTCTCCTGGCATAAGCACAAAACCCTCTTCCGGTATTTCAAAATGTTTTATTTCATTATGTTTTTTTGCATCTATCTCTTTGTCTATGTACTGTGCAAAATATTTACTAAGGTGGACATCATAAGAGTTACCTCCCATATTGGATATATCAAATGGAGTTATAATTATCTCACCCCTCTCTATGCATTCTAAAATTTTCTTATCAGATAAAATCATATTATGAGTTTCTCATATTGAGATATTTTGTCAATTTTTTTATACTCTACAAATGAATATGGAATTTGGTTTTCCAAATGGTCTTCTCTAGATATTTCTTGCCACATATTTTTATTGATAGTAGGGAAGAGTGTATCGCCTTCGAAATCTTGGTGAACTTCAGTGATATAGAGTTTATTAGCTTTCTCAATCGCTTGTTTATATATCTCTCCACCACCTATGACGAATACTTCAACTTCATCTTGGTTTTCTTCAAATTCACGCCCTTGTTCAAGGGAAGCTAGACGCAATGCTTCTTCAAGAGAATTTACAACTTCAATCCCTTCATTTGTATAAGCTGTATCGCGAGTAATAATTATATTTCTTCTATTGGGTAGTGGCTTGCCAATACTCTCATATGTTTTTCTTCCCATTATGACAGTGTGTCTACGAGTCGTATCACGAAAGTGCTTCATATCTTCGGGTAAATCCCAAACAAGAGTATTACCTCCGCCAATAACACCATTTTTTGCAACTGCAGCTATAAGAGAGAGAATCATTTTTTATACAGCAATCGGTGCTTTTATAGCATCGTGCGGGTTATAATCGACAAGTTCAAAATCTTCTATTGTAAAATCTTCAATATTTTTCTTTTCTGGATTTATTTTTAGAGTTGGCATTGGACGAATATCATTTTTTCTAGAAAGTTGTATATCTGCTTGCTCAAGATGATTTATATATAGGTGTGTGTCTCCACCAGTCCAAACAAATTCACCAACCTCGAGTCCTGTAACTTGAGCGATAATCATTGTAAGTAACGCGTATGAGGCAATATTAAACGGAACTCCTAGAAATGTATCGCAACTTCTTTGGTATAGCTGGCAGGAGAGTTTACCATTTGCAACATAAAACTGAAAAAGACAATGACATGGAGGGAGGCCTGCTTTTGCCATCTCTTCTATATCTGCTACATTCCATGCAGATACTATCATCCTTCTATCGTCCGGGTTTTTCTTTATTTGCTCAATAACGTTTTTTAGCTGGTCAATATGTCCTCCGTTTGGAGTTGGCCAGTTGCGCCATTGATAGCCATAGATTGGCCCCAAGTTCCCATACTCTTTTGCAAAATTTGCATCTGTTTTTATTTTTTCAATAAATTCTTTGATACCGTTATTCCATTCATCGCTTCCAGTTTTTGGCACATCAATATTATTTTTTATCAGATAAGCTTTATATGGCCATTCATCCCAAATATGGACATTATTATCTGCTAAGTATTTTAAATTTGTATCACCACGTAAAAACCATATTAATTCGTGGATTATAGCTTTGATTGGCAATTTTTTTGTTGTAAGAAGAGGGAAACCTTTTGATAAGTCAAAACGCATTTGATGACCAAGAAGGGATAGTGTTCCAGTACCTGTACGATCTGTTTTTTTAACTCCTTCGCGTTTAATGCGTTCTATCAAATCAAGGTATATAAGATCTACGTGCTCTTCTTTCATAGCTTCATTATACAGTTTTTGCTTTCTTGTTCAACGTGCTAAAATCAATGCATTCGGAAGTTGGTTTAATCGCCCAAGTTCTTGAAAACTAAAAATGTTTTATACAGAACTATTTATTTTTATTACAGGCATAGTTGCTTCTTTTATAGGAAGTGTTGCTGCTGGGTCAGGGATTGTAGGGATTTCAGCACTCCTCTTCCTTGGTATCTCTCCACATATTGCATTAGGTACATTAAATTTTGGTGACGTAGGTTCTAAGATTGGTAATATAATTCGTTTCGCTAGAAGTAAGAATATGGGTGTTTTAAAGAAAGATGTGATTATTCTTACACTTATAAGTGTACCAGCAACAGTAATCGGAAGTCGTATTGTTGTATCAATTCGACCAGATGTTCTTGAAAAGTTAATTGGATTTATTTTATTAATTATACTTCCATTGTTTTTTATTCAAAAAAATTTAGGTGTAAAAGCTGATAGGGCTACAGGTAAACGCAGAATATTTTCTCATATTGCATATTTTATTTCCCAAGCGTGGTCCGGCTTCTTTAGTCCAGGGTCGGGGTTTATCGATATATATATCCGTACGCGTGGATATGGATTTACAATTCTTCAAGGTAAGGCAGTCACACGTATTCCGCTTTTAATTAGTACCATTAGTTCAGTTGTTGTGTTTGCAATTTCTGGATTAATTAATTACCGGTATGCGATTGTAATGTTTTTTGGAATGATAATAGGAGGTTATCTTGGGACTGCTTTTTCTATTAAAAAAGGAGATGCTTGGCTGAAGCCAATTATAGGAATTCTTATCCTTGGAACATCTCTTAAGTTAATTTTCTTATAATATTCAAACGTGCTAAAATGGGTAAAGTTTAATAATACTAAAACCTATGATCTAACGCTCTAAAACTTCTAATTTTACAAACTTAATGCGCAAAGCGCTATTTAAACTATGAAAGACAAACAAGTAGAGAAATTAATAAAAGCAGAAGAAAAAAGGCAAAAGAGTGTTATCAATCTCATCGCTTCTGAGAATTATGTTTCGGATGATGTACTGAAAGCATTAGGCTCAAAACTTACAAATAAATATGCTGAAGGTTACCCAGGCCGTAGATATTATGGTGGAAATGAAGTGATAGATAAAGTTGAACAACTTTGTATTGATCGTGCACTTAAACTTTTTAAATTAAAAAAAGAAAATTGGCATGTGAATGCACAGCTTCTCTCTGGTAGCCCTGCCAACTTTGCACTTTATTCTGCACTCGTACCACTTGGTGGAAAAATTATGGGTATGAAGCTTACTTCTGGTGGGCACCTTACTCATGGCCACCCACTTTCAATGACTGGTAAACTTTGGAAGCCACTTCAATTTGAACTTGATGCAAAAACAGAAGTGATTGATTACAAAGCTCTTGAATCTCTTGCCCAAGTTGAACGACCAGATATTATCGTCGCAGGATTCACTGCATACCCACGCGTTGTTGATTTTAAAAAGTTCCGTGCGATTGCAGATAAATGTGGAGCACTTCTTCATGTAGATATGTCACACTTCGCAGGGCTTGTTGCAGGGGGAGTATATCCATCTCCATTTCCGTATGCAGATTCTGTGATGACCACTACTCACAAATCTCTTCGTGGTCCAAGGCAAGCACTTCTTTTTGTAAAAAAGGATGGACGTGAATTTGATAAAAAATTAGATAAAATGGTAATCCCAGGGCTCTTTGGTGGACCACATGAGAACAATATAGCTGCTGTAGCCATTGCTTTAAAAGAAGCAGATACACCGGCATTTAAAAAGTATGCCAAGCAAGTTGTAAAGAATGCTCAAACCCTAGCAAATGAACTTCAAAAACTTGGCTGGCATATTATTTCTGGAGGGACCGATTCACACCTCATTCTTATGGATACTTGGATGAATGGTAAAGGGGTATCAGGTAGTGATGCGAGTAAGCGTTTAGAAAAAGCAGGAATAATTGTAAATATGAATACTATCCCAGGAGATCCTCGTTCTGTCATGGACCCATCAGGAATCCGCCTTGGAACATGCGCAGAGACCACAATTGGAAAGAAAGAGCGCGACATGATAAAAATTGCTCGCAAGATAGATAAAATTTTAAAAGGGAAGAAATAATATGAATCTCCAAGTTGGGGTCAAAATTTTATTGAAGAATAAGGAAGGTAAATATCTTCTCGTTAGACGCTCGGCAGAAAAATACCCTGAAGTTGGAGCAAAATGGGATATAGTAGGTGGGCGGATTGATCCAGGAAGTTCGCTTATGGATAATCTGAAAAGGGAGGTAAAAGAAGAAACTAGGCTTGAAATAATCGGGGAGCCCAAATTGATCCAAGCCCAAGATATTTTAAAAGAAGATAAGCACGTTGTAAGACTTACGTATATAGGTGAGGCAGATGGTGAAGTTGTGTTAAGCGACGAACATGACAAATATGAATGGCTTACAATGGAGGAAATAGAAAAATTAGAACCAATGGATAAATATTTTAAGGAAGTTATTAATTTAATAAAATAATATGGCACATATTCACGAAAAGATAGATTTCACAGTAGAAGTATTTATTGTTTACAAAAACAAAGTTCTTCTTCGCATGCATGATAAGTACCATGTATGGTGCTCAGTGGGTGGTCATATTGAGCTTGATGAAGATCCAATACAGGCGGCATACCGTGAAGTAAAAGAAGAAGTAGGTCTTGATATTGAGCTTGTAGGTAAACCTGTACCTGATCTTGGTGAAGAAAAATTTAAGATAATAATGCCACCTCAATACCTCGGTCGCCATAGTGTAAATGATACTCACGAGCATGTGGTGTTTGTTTACTTTGCAAAATCTGAAACTGATGTAATATCAGATTCAGTCCTTGAGCATGAGAAAGGTTCAGAAATAAAATGGGCAACAATGGAAGATCTACAAACCATGGATTTAGTTCCAAATATTAAATTTTACGCACAAGAAGCTTTAAAAGAATTAGGACAATAGTATGAAAATATATTTTTCAGGGTCAATTAAAGGAGGGAGAGATCATCAAGAATGGTACGAATACATAGTTCTATTGTTGCAAAGCCGGGGGGAAGTTCTTACAGAATTTGTTTCCGATAAGAACCTGACTAGTTATGGAACTGTCGGTATGACAGATAAAGAGATATACGATCGGGATGTTGCTCTAATAATAGAATCCGACATAATGATAGCTGATATAACGACTCCATCATTAGGTGTTGGTTATGAGATATCCTATGCTGAGAATCTAAATAAGAGAATTTGTTGTTTGTATCATAGTACTCCAGGCAAGCGAGTATCTTCTATGATAGTTGGTAACTCAAAATTTGAAATATTTCCTTATGAAACTAGAGAGGATATAAATAAAATCCTAGATAATATTTTTAAAAAATAAAATGAACAATGAAACCCCAAAAACTAAAGTTGGAGTTGGGATAATGATCTTTAAAGACGGGAAAGTTTTGATGGGGAGGCGGAAGGGTTCCCATGGGGTAGGAGAGTACGCTTTCCCAGGAGGGCACTTAGATTTTGGAGAGTCTTTTGAGGATTGTGCAAAGCGTGAGACTCTAGAAGAAGCTGGAATACATATTAAAAACATCAAATTTCTAGCAGTTGAAAATGTTACAGCGTATGAACCACATCACTATGTTAATATAGAACTTACGGCAGATTGGGAAAGTGGCGAGCCGAAAGTAATGGAGCCGGAGAAGCGTGAGAATTGGGAATGGTGTGATATCGATAATATTCCTCCGCCAGTATTTAGTTTCTGTACTCATGCAATAGATGCTTATAAAACAGGTAAAAATTATTATG
>OFQY01000242.1_pt1 | contig 23201 bp, 36 predicted proteins | sample 1542991 | NCBI WGS metagenome assembly OFQY01 (sample SAMN07774224, study PRJEB24372) | wastewater metagenome | isolation source: Exp Tend VB 10WW | collected 2016-02 | reverse complement strand
AAATCGGAACTGAATTCCGCCATCACCAATTCACTTTCGTGAGTCGTGCCGCGCGCGAGCGTCTCCCCGTTTTTTCCGATCAAGGCGCTTCCGCCGGAAAGCCACTCGCCCCCGTTGAGGCTGCCCACGGAATTGGCCATCACACTTGATCTCGGCGATCTTGCGGTCCAGTTCTTCCTTGCTGACTGGCTTGGTGTCCATACTGTCCAACACTTTCTATAGAGAGTAATGTGAAACCGGGTGCACCCACGCGCAAGCGCTCGCGGATGTGTGCCTGCCTGCGCAGGCCTGCATATAAGGGTGTTGTGCAGTACGGTGGGAAATGCAGCAGCTTCAACCCTCGAAACAAGGGGAGACACTGCTACCACGGTCTCTATGCGAACCCGTGGCCACCGTGGACACTTGGACACTACGTCATAGGCCCGTGCAGCGACTTCCCCGCCACCGCGCCGCAATGGGGGCACGTAACCCCCAGCCCTTCGGGCCCACTGCTGCCAATCTTGCGTCTGGCAGTGGTTGCGGCACGGCGCGTTTGTTGCACCGGACCGACCTGTCCATGGTCAGAACGGCGCATCGTCGCCACCCTCTTCGAGAATTGAGAACTCAGGCACATCGGCGGGCGGTTCAGGAACCTCCACCGGTGGCCACTCTGACGGGCGCACGTACCCCCAGGCACGCACACCATTGATCTGGCGCTTTTCCCGCTCCCAGCCTTCATGGTCCATCCAGGAGCGGATCTGGCCCTCCAGGGCGGCATTGCTCTTGGCAGCGTCCACCCCCAGGGCCGTCGTCAACTGCGAGATGGTCACGAAGTCGGTCAACTGGTTGACCACCGCCCCGATGCCCGTGGCCACCGGCGTGCGGGTCAGCACGTTCAGCAGCTCGCTCAGCACCGCGGTCTCTACCAGGCGGGATTCCTGCATTGGCACAAACAGCCTGGCCTCCTGGTCAGCGGTAGGCGTGAAGGGCACGCCCTGCATGTACATGGCATAGGCCTCTGCCAGCAGCTGCTCGCGCATCTTCTGCAGCCAGCCAATGCGAATCCGGCAGCGCACCGGTACCGGCCAGAACCGCCGGTTGCCCGTGCGATCGCGCAGGTACGTCGACTCGTTGGTGGTGCCCACCAGCAAGCACTGGCGCGGGTAGCTCTCCACCGTGCGGCCATACGATGGCCTGTACCTGTCCACCTTCGCGGTGATGAATGCCTTGATCAGACCGATCTCTGCCTTGCCAAAGTTCGCCAGCTCGGCGATCTCGTACACCCACAGGCCCTGCACCTGCTCCTGGCCTTCCTTGCCGCGCGAAACATCGAAATGGGTGTCGGAGAAGTAGGCCGATCCGGCCAGCACCTCCACCATGGTGGACTTGCCGAACCCGCCAGGGCCTTCGAGCACCGGGCAGTAATCGAATTTACAGCCCGGGCTCATCACCCGGTTGACCATGCCCAGCAGCCAGAAGCGGCCCACCAGCTGCAGGTACTCCACGATCCGCTTGCCAGCAGCGCCCGAGTGGTGCGCCATGATGGTCTCGGGCGTCTCGCCGATGGCGTAGATCAGCCACTTGTCGATACGCACCTGGCCGTCGTGCTGCAGGCCCTGCAGCTGCTCGCGCACCGGGTGATAACGCCTCGCGTGCGCAACCGTCTCTATGCCCTCCATCAGCGCGGCGCGCGCAATCGATGGCAGGCCGTAGGTGCGGGTGAGGTAGTCGCCCAGCATCAGGTCGACCGAGCCACTGATCGGCCCCGCCTTGCCATGCTGCCAGGGCCAGTCGACCCGGGCATCGATGTTGTTGCTCAGCTCGTTCATCGCCAGCACGGGCTCCAGCAGTGGATCGTTCTCCAACGCGGATATGACCAGCTTGCGCGATGTGAGCCAGCGATTTTTGGCGCTGTCCCAGTAGTGCGCCAGCCACCAGGGCGCCGGCTCGCCGCGGATCATCTTGTCGGCACCGCCGCCGGCATCCTTTGCCCCCGCGTCAGCGAGACGTTCGATTTTTTTAGCCTCGGATGCAACGGCAGGCGGCGCGTCATCGGCCGGCAAGGCATGCGCCGTCGCGAAGTACTCCAACACGCGGGCATGGTCCCACCCGTCTGTGCGTATGGCATCGGCCGCGTCCCACCCATCGGGCAGCAGGCCGGGATCCGCCACCCGCAACACCTGCACCGTACAAGCATGCTCCACGACCAGGTGCGCGCCAATGTCCAGCATTGCACGCAGGCCGGGCTGCTTGTCTCGCGGCAGGAATGGTTTTGCAGCCTTCGCCAGCTCGCGGGCGAATTCGTCGGTGTACTGGTCGCGCTCTTTCTTGGTCAGCGGTTCGCGCTTGCTGTCGCAGTCCGGCCAGAGCAGCACGGTGCAGCCCTTGAGCCAGTCCCACAGCGCCTTGCTCCAAGCCTTGCAGCCACCGGGCCAGCTCACCACCAGGTAGACGCCGGGCGGGCCGGCCTCCAACACGTCCTGCAGCACCTCAGCCTTGATCTCGCCCTCGACCACCACCACGGTGCGCCCGGCCGGCATGATGCCCAGCGGTACATACAGCGGGCGCGGTTCGTCCCACTGGCGCCAATGCCAGCGGCTGGCACCGTCGCGGGCGCTGGTGCACCAGGTGTAGGGCAGCGTCTCCTTGCCGCCGTCCGATGTGCGAAACCGCACCACGTAGCCGAGCAGCTGGCCCGCCATGCGGTAGGCTGCCTGGTGGATGATGTCGTCCGTGGACCGGAACTGGTGGTAGAAGGTGGGCGGCGGCGCGAACTCGGGAACCGGCGTGAGGGTGCGCCAGCCCTCCGAATCGGATCGCGCTGGCTTGGGTGGATCTGGCGGGCGTGGTGGCTTGGGTGGTGGCGCGGCGCCATCGGTGCGGCGCTGTACACCGGCTGTCTCTTCGAGCCCTTCCTCGCGTGCCACCTGCACGGCAGCGGCGCCCTGGTCGAGCTGGTGGATGGCAGCGTACAGGCTCACCAGGTCGCCACCCTTTTCGTTTGACGCAAAGTCCGACCAGCGCCCGTTGGTGAGGTTCACCGAGCAGCTGCTGCCCTTGCCCCCGGCCAGCGACCCGCAGACCCACTCATGCCCCCGCTTCGCACCACCCTGCAACCAGTCTGGCACCAACTGGTCTGCGCGGGCCAGCAGCGCATCGGCCAGCGCGGAGAAGTTGATCGGCGGCAAAGCGCCCGGTGTCCGGTTTGTCATGTGCCCCCGTTGTTGTCGCTTTGGTGCTACCGTGCCCAGCCGGCAATGCACCGACCCAGATCTACCCAGCCATGCCCATGGCGTGAGTCGTGAGTCGCTGCTGGATCTGGCTCAGGCGCCACGTCGTACAGCGTGACCCAGTTCTTGCTGTGCGCCCTCTTCTCCTGTCCGGCCTTAACCAGGACACCGGCGGCCACGCAGCGGCTGATCGTCTTGAGCGCCGGCGTGTAGCCCACCTGGGTGACGGCAGCCAGATCCCGCAGTGCCATGGGGCCCTGCTCGCGCAGAGCGGTCACCATGAGGGTGCGGATCTCGCCGACTGGCCGACCCATGGGCACGCGGGTGATGGACTGGCCTTGGCTCATCGGGCTCCCTGCAACACCCTGCGCAGGGCGGCATTCTCTTCCCGCAGGCGGCGGTTTTCGCGCTCGGTCTCGGTCTCCAGCTTGCGCACCGAATGCAGGTCGTAGCCGCGCTGGTGCAACATCCAGTGCAGGGGCGCATCGTTGCCGCACACATCCATCAAGGCGGCCAGCTTGGGCCACATCACCCCCTCGTGGCCACTCTCCCAGCGGCTCCACTGGCCCTTGTCCATGGACAGCTTGCCCTGGACCTGCTTGGGCTCCAGGCCGGCCAGCTCGGCGCACAATGCGATCGCGGACCCCATCGTGGGCTTGCGCGCTATCTCGGCTGGGTTGACGTCGATAGGGATTGCCAACTGCGTCATGGGTGCCTCACAACTTTGTTGAGAGCGGTTGAGAGGCATCGCGGTGCAAAAGTTTTGCATGCGACACCTCACCAATGAAAAAAACCACCCGGCCGCCACAGCCCTTTCGAGGCTGGTGGTCACTCATTCGTGGCTGGCCGGTGCTGAACACACCAGCAGGATGGAAAGAGCCACCGGCCACGCTTGTCAGAAACGCCGGCAACTGCAGAGGGCGGGCGGCCCAATCGGCATACGATGGAGTTCTCACACACCCACCACCGAAAGGACCACCCATGAAACAAGACCGCGCCAAGCAGATCGACAACCTGACAGAACGCGGGCGAAGGCTGCGCGCGGACTTGACGGCCACCAACCTGGCGTTGACGGCCCTGATGGGCGCTTTGCCCCAAGAACAGCGCCAGCGCTGGCTTGCGTCACTGGCGCAGCTGAGCGCGGCCCAAGAGCAGACCGCCGAGCAATCAGGAAACACAGAATTGATAGCCCTACTGCAGCCGGCAGTGCAACGGATGTACACGGCGCTGGAAGGCGCCCACAAGATGGCGCGCTGAGAGCGGCAAGTTCCTGCAGCTCGTATAGCCAAAGTCCGTGCATATCACACACCCGCAGCAGCGGGCTCCGTGCCAGCCTGTGGAAACGATTGGCGCCGGATGCGATGCAACACGTTGAGCAACACGTCCAGGCCCTCCACGTTGGAAAACGTGACAACGGCGATGGTCTCCCCCGCCTCGGCCTCACGGTCGTAGTTTTCCTCGTGCCCCATGCCCTTGCCGCCCTTGCCAAACCACAATGCCGGCAGCCGGTTGTCGTGCACAGAGTCGGCCATGACGACCTTGCCGGACCCCAGATTGATCACCGTGAATGGGGACACGGTTCCGTCGGGCGGGTAGACGACGGCATTGCACTCTTCGCTCATGGTTCAAACCCCCGCAGCAGCGGGCTCCGTGGTGGGTTGAGGGGTCGGCAACTCGCGCTGGGAATAGATGTCGTCAAACGACACGCAGTGCCCCAACTCTGCAGCAAAGGCAATCAGACGGCGCGCCATTTCGGGCGGCAGGCTTTGCCCGCGCTCGTAATGCCCCACGTTGCCCTGCGTGCAGCCGATGCCTTTGGCCAGTGCCTCCTGGGTCAGTTCGAGGCGCTGGCGAATTGCCTTGACGTTGTTCATGCGGCCAAATACTACCGGCGCTAGTTATAAATGTCAATAGCGGTTCTAGTTGCCATGCGCCAGAACCGCGTTGATCCTTCGGCCATGGGTGAAATCGAAAAGAAACGCGGCAAGGTGACGGCCGAAAACATGCAAGAAGCTGCGCGGCTGAAGTCGCTTTGGGACAACAGCGCCGATGCTCGCCGCGAGCGAGGAGTGCAATCACAAGGCGCATTTGGTGCCGAATTTGGCATCGGGGGTCAAGCTGCTGTCGGTTTCTTTTTGAATGGCCACACGGCCCTCTCACTTAAAGCAGCGCGCGGCTTTGCCAAGGGATTGCAGTGCCAGATCTCCGATTTCAGTGAGCGGCTGGCCCAGGCGGATGCGGCCGCGTGGCCGTTCGCACTGGTCGACCGGGGGCGCTACGAAGCGCTGAGCCCGGAAGCACGTGGCGCTGTCCAACTGCGCATGCTGGATGCCATCGCCGAGCTGGAGCGTGCCGCCCTAAAAAACGGGACCGACAGATGAGCGGCGCCGCGCTGCTGTACCAATTCCCCAGCGGGAAGCGCTTGGCGCTGCCCGCTGGCTACTGAGTGAACCCCTCCACCAGGCCTACCATGCACATCACCCACGCCAATACCCCGGTTCCAGAGCGCTTGCCCATGCCTACACCAGAGCGCCGCGAGCAAGCCAAAATACCGCCAAAGCCGCTGCGCATGCAGGCAGTGGTGTGAGGGCGGTGGCCATATAGGCTCTGTCCAGCGCAAGGCTCAGCACGTCGTTGCGCTTGCGCCAAAGCACCTGGCGGTCTTGCACGCTGAGCAGCTCGGAGCGGCGCAGCGCCGGCAGGTCATGGGTGTACTGCAGCAGCGTCTGCGGCTCATTACCAGGCGGGTACAGCTCTTTGCTGACCAGGCAGTTGTGGGTCGTCCAGGCGGCCAGTACAAACCACAACGCGGCTGCCACCAGCACACCAACGGCAGCCCAGTGCAGGCGCGGCTTGTCGAGCAACGCCACCCCGAATGCCGCCAGCGCACCACCGCCACCCAGCTGCAGTGTGGCGAGTGTGTGGGCGCGCTTGTTCAGCAACTCCATCGTCTCCAGGCGAAAAGCGGTCAAACGCTGGGCTTGCGCCTCCACGTAATCGAGTGCATCCATTTCAGATCCTTTGAGGGTTGATTCGCTCAGGCCGCAAACAGCGTACACGGCATGAGCGCACGGCCCGGGATTGGGTCGTGAAAATATTCTCGCACAAATCCTAGCGCTACTATTGACACAATGAACTAGCGCCACTAGGATTCACTCCACACCGCCAATCCCGGCGGCAAGGAGTGAAGGATGCAACGCTCACCGAAGGCGCACCAGCGCCAGACACCGGAAGACAGCCGCCACGATGCGCGCCGTGTCGCCATATCCCACCTGACCCACGGCGTCCTGCGTGCTAGCGTCTTTGCAGGCTTGCTCGTATTGCTGCCAGGCAGCGGCCCAGCGCTTGCGGCGCCAGGCCGGGAGGAAAGCCTGCAAGGTGTGCTGTTCCAAAGCGCTAGGGCGCTTCCGGTTGGGACGGGCCTCCCGGCTCTCGCTGAGCAAAAAGGCGAGCACTGGCTGGGCCGCTTGATTGAAGTCTTTGCGCCGGTCTCGCCAAAGTGCGAAGCGGTGGCCGACAAGCATGCCCAACAGGAATGTCGTGAGTGGGAGCGCAGCTTCCTGCAGCGCTGGGAACAGTTCCGTCATGAGCACCCCCGTTTTGTTGCGGAGGTGATTCTCGCCTTGGTCACGTTCGTGATCGGCTTCCTGTTGGTGGCGTCATGATGAAGTTCAAGGACGTAGCCCAGAAGGCCCGGTTCGCGGCCATGCAGCCGGCAGCAGTGCAGGCCAGGAACGACGAGCGCCTGGCGCTGGCTGCGGCGATTGACCAGGCCAATGCGCCGGCCCTGGTCAACCACACCCCGCAGCGCAACGGATGCAGCAGGGCCATCTGCCAATGCTGCAGCAAGAAGTCCCAGCCGGCGACTGTTGATTCCGATGGCGAGCCGGATCTGTGGCGCATGGCACGCGGCTGGTCGCAAGCGCCGCTGCCCGCCAACTACCAGCACAGCGACGGATCGCTCGGCTCCAAGTACACCTGCCCCGCATGCAATGCGCGCCTGAACCGCGGCGAGACGCTGCAGCTGCGCCAGGGCACCAACCTGGTCAAGGTGCAGTGATGGGCGTCACCGTCTCGGGATCGATGCGAGGTACTCGTCTGTCGATGTTCCCTTGCGTATCCACACGAGTTGGCAGCGTGACCGGACTTCATCAGTTGCCCACGCTGGCAAAGGTCGCCAAACGCCTGTGGGGTCGCGTTGCGCGTCGTCCCAAGGCACGCGCTGCACGGCATTCGCGTTTGCAAACGCAACCAGCTTTGCGCTGGCCTCTTCCGTCACCAGTCGGTGGTTCTGGCTATATGCCGCTGCCTTGCCCGACACCGGGTCCATCAGCAGCGAATACGGCAAGTTGAATTTTTCCTTTGAGGACATTTCTTTCATGACAAACCTTATTCACATTGTTGGCCCGCAGGGCATTGGCAAGTCTTCGTTGGCGCTCGACATCATCGCCGGCCTGGAACGGCGCGGCAAGACCTCCATGGTTCTGAATTCGGATGACCTCCGCTTCGGCCCAGCTCAGCGCAGTTGCAAGGCGGCACGTGCGCAAGGCGCTATGCGGCCACCGTTTGCAGCGCGCGGACATGACGCGGTGATCATCGAGCACGAGGACTTGCCGACCGACATCGATGCGCAGCCCGGCGACCTGGTGATCCGCATGGAGCGACCAGCGTGAAGAACACGGCCATCAACCTATCGCTGGCCTTCGCGCTTGTGTTGGTGCTCGGGCTGGCCCATCACCTGGGGGATGGCATCCCCGACCACAGTGCTGAGCAGGACCAGGCCGTCGACCTGCAAGCGGCGATCGTCGCCTCAATCGAGCAAGGCAAATTTGATCGGGCGGCGCAGGCTGTCTGCGGGCCGCAGTCGCCGTGGGTGCAGACTGCCGACGGCAGCGTGCAGTGCAGCACCCGGTACGGCAAGCCGACGATCACGGTCAAGGTGTCGCCATGAGCACGCTGCAGACCCTCTACGCCATGGCTGCCGAAAACCCGTGGTGGGCCTGGACGGCGCTTGTCATGTTCTGGCTGTGTGGCGTTGCCGTGGTGCTGTGCCTGGTGGCGATGCTGCGCCGCGAGTTGCCCATGGCCCAGTGGCAGGACGATGACGACCAGGCCAAGGCCATTACCCGCCCGGCCAGCATTGCCGGCAACAACGTGATTCCGTGGGGCCGGCGGATCCACACACAGGCAGACAAGCAATGAAGACGTCTGCACACCCTACGGACACCGCTGCGCTCGCCGGCCGGTTGATCGAGTTCGAGGGAACGGTGCTGGCCGATGCCCAGGCGCGCATGCAGGCCACCGATCTGGAGGGGCACATGCAGCCCGTGCTGATCGTCGACGTGCGCCTGCACTGCGCCACCTGCAACCACATGCACGTGGAGCAGGTGTTCCCCTCTTTTGCCGCCTGCCAGGCAGCTGCAGGCCGTTACCGCAAGGGCGAGCAGGTGCGCGTGCAGGCTCCTGTCGCCTGGCTCACGTTGCGCGCAAAGCACGTGGCCCACATCCATGTCCACCAACCCGAGGAAACCACTGTATGAACAACTACGCACCGAAGGCTGGCTCGCTGCCGGCCAGATTGCTTGAGCACCTGCGTGCCAACGGCGGCACGATGACGCGCTCCGAGATCGCCAACGGGTTTGCGATTGAGTCAAAGAACGTGCACAGCAACCTGGTGACGATCATCAAGCACGGGCTGCTTGTCATGCACCAGGTCGAGGGCCAGACGACCCGGTTCGGTCTGCCAGGATCTGCGCCCGAGGTGACCGCCCCTGTGCCGCCGGCGAGCATGACGATGATGAAGTCGCCCAACAGCCTGCTGATCGAGCGCAAAACAACTGCGGTAAATAAGCGCGAGCGCTCCCTGGTGGCACTCGCGGCGATCGCCCCAGCCACCGAAGCACCGCCCCCCCCCATTGCCGCCCTGTGGGAGGACGGCGACGTCGTGCTGTACGGTCTGCAGATCAATGCCGACGACACCGTCACCCTTTCTGGCCACCAGGCCAAGCGCGTGCACCGTTTCATGGAGCGGTGCTTCGGCCCGAATGAATGATGAGCAAGCCAATCATCATCGGTCTGACCGGCCTGGCCGGCGCCGGCAAGGACACGGTGGCCGACACCCTGGTCACGCACGCCGGCTTTCGCAAGATCGCGTTTGCCGACGCGCTGCGCCTGGAGGTGGCCCATGCGTTTGGACTGGGGGACAGGTACGGCATCCTCAGTGACCGGACCACCAAGGAGCAGCCCAACGCCTTGCTGGCCATGATCCACTGCAAGGATCAGGGGTTCGTGGGTCAGGTGGCCGCAATCGAGGACGCCTGGCTGAACATGGAGTTTCTGGAGCGGCCCTACAGCCCACGCCAAGTGATGCAGTGGTGGGGCACGGAGTACCGCCGCGCCAAGCAGCCGGGCTACTGGTCTGACCAGGTGGGGATGCAGATCGCCGCCGGCATTGTGGAAGGCGACACACGCTGGGTGATCACCGATTGCCGCTTCGACAACGAAGCGCGCGGCATTCGCAGCATCGGCGGCGAGATCTGGCAGGTGATGCGCCAGGGCCTGGCCGATCTGGAGGGCGGGCATGCGAGCCAGACTGATGGCGCGCGCTTTTTGCCCGAGGCCACGCTGGTCAACGGCAGCAACATCACCGGGCTGATGCACACCGCGCTGCGTATGCTGCAGCACCGTCATGGCGGGCTGATCCTGCCCGATGACTTGCAGGCCGCAGCATGAGCCAGTTCGCCCCCAAGCCGGCCAGCGGCAAACCCATACCTCGCGTGCACCAGCTGCAGGGCCGCGCCGCCCCGTTGCCGATGCACATGGCCCGCGCCCCCAAGCCAGCGGCGAACGACGCACCGCGTAATCCGCGCAATGTGATCCCGGCCGCGATGCGTGCCCTGCACACCGACGAACTCACGCGCGACCAGCTGGCCGAGCGGCTGCAGGACCAGTTCCCCGGCGCAGCCATCGAGGTCGACCGGGTGATTCACCAGCTGGTCAAGGCCGGCGACGCGGTGCGCGATCCTTCGAGCCAGGTGCTGGGACTGACGCTGGCCGGCGCGGCGAAGGTCCGGCAAATGGAGCGCGAGCGTGCTGCCGATGTGGCTGCCAGGCCGTGGCGCACTGAGCCGGTACCGGTGGCACCTGCGCCCATTGCTGACGCATCGGTCGACCCGCACACGCTGACCAAGAGCCCGGCAAAGCCCAGCAGCGATGCCGACAACCGCCCGCCACCCGTGCGCGCCGGTGCCGAGGATGCGCTGGGCCTGCCCTCACGCATTGGCGACAAGCTGCACTACCGCAGCGGGCTGGTCACCGACATGGCCGGCAACGTGTTGCAGACGCCTGCACGCGGTGCACAGATCTACCGACCCACCCACACCGGCGAGGCGCGGGCCAGCCAGGTGTGGCCTTCCAATTTTTGAGGCGACAAGATGGATGAATCAGATGACATGCCAAAGCTCTACCCACCGTGGCGTGAGGCCCTCAAAAGTTTGGAGTTGGCAGGCATCCAGCCCGGCCAAACGATTGAGAAAAAGTGGCTTGAAGAACAGTTCGGCATCGAAGACCCAAAGACTATTCCGCAGGCGCACAAGAACCAGTTGCTTTTCTTGAGTTGCTCCGTTCGCCTTAAGGAAGAGCTGCTGCACAAACATAGCCTGATGCTGGTTTCCCTTCCGGGCGTTGGCTACCAGGTAGTGGAGCCAGCAGATCAAACCAACGTGGCAATGCGTATTCGTGTTGCCGAAGTGAACCACGCGCTGACGAAGCTGATGGATGAACTCAGCTATGTGCGCCTTGACGAACTGGACGATGCCAGCCGAGCCGCCAATGCAAACGCCCGGGCAAAGGTTGGAACGCTGATCGGCATGGCTGGCAAAAAGTTGAAGCTGGAAGACAAATGAAAACTCAAGGCCCGGTGGGGCACGGTAGGGTGTGGTAAGGCAAGGCTGGGCAAGGCAAGGGCTGTTAACAGCGGGATGCATCTGGTGACGGGTGCATTTCGGTGGCAACACCAATGAGGTATGGCAAAGCGTGGCTGGGTTTGGAAGGGAACGGTTGGGCACGGCGAGGCATGGCTCGGTTTGGCAAGGGCTGTCAACAGCGGACTGGCGATTCTCACGAGTCGCCTTTCCGGTGGTGACACCACTGTGGTCCGGCAAGGTATGGCGGGGTTGAGTTGGGTGGGGTTCGGAGCGGTTTGGTGTGGTTTGGTCCGGCCAGGTGAGGCACGGCCTGGCGAGGCGAGGCAAGGCGCTGGCAACAGCAGTAAGGGTTCGCCCTTACTAGTGTGGCCGCACTACTTCATTGACAGACATTTTTTGAGGCAAGGAATCATGAAAACAGCAACCTACACGATCAAGGGCACGACCGCGATGCTGATGCACAGCGAGCGACTGGCCAATCCTTTTGACCCACTCACCAAGGAGATCAAGGCGATCAGCGGAAAACGGAAGAAGACCGAAGACGACCTGCGCGACATGGCCCGCCTCGAATGGCTTGGCGGCCTGTATCACGATGACGATAGCGGCATTCACGTGCCGGGTTACAACATCTTCGCCTGCATCATCAATGGCGGCAAGATCCACAAGCTGGGCACCTCTATCAAGCGATCTGCACTGGTGCTTGAAGACAAGGTGCCGGTCGACTACGACGGACCCAAGACCCCCGAAAAGCTCTTTGATGTGAAGCGCTTCGTCGACATGCGCAGCGTGAAGGTGGGTACTGCCAAGGTGATGCGGTGCCGACCTATCTTTCAGGACTGGGCTTGCCAGTTCACCGTGACGTTTGACGAGGCCAGCCTACAGCGTGGCGACCTCGACCGGTGCGTGCAGACGGCCGGCGAAATGGTAGGGCTGGGAGACTACCGGCCACGCTTCGGCCGCTTTCAGATCGCCAAAGCAGCGTAACACCAGGAGCATCACCATGTCCCTCAAGGAATACAGCGCCGCCGATGGCGCACACATCGATTCATCCCCATCGTTCGACCCTGCCGGCGCCGAGCAGCGCCTGGCGGAAGACCGCGAGTGGTACGCCCACCAGGCCATGCAGGCCCGCGCACCTGACGTGATCGTGCAGATCCCGCTGGCCGATGTGCATGAGAGCCCGCACAACCCGCGCCAGACGTACAACGCCAAGGCCGATGCCGAGCTGGATGAATCGGTGCGCGCGGTGGGCATCATGCAGGCCGTGCTGGTGCGCCCGGTGCGCCTGGACATTGACCCCATGGTGATCGGCCACTACGAGCTGGTCTTCGGCCACCGGCGCCTGCGCTCTGCCAAGCGTTGCGGCCTGGCGACCATCACCGCCACCGTGCAGGAGATCAGCGACGTGCAGGCCGCACAGATGCAGGCCATCGAGAACCTGCAGCGCGAAGACATCACGGTCATGGAAGAGGCCCGCGGGTATGCGGACTACCTGCGCCGCCACCAGGTGAGCAAGGATGAACTGGCCGCGCGCATCTGCAAAAGCCGCACCTATGTCTACAACCGCCTGAAACTCGCCGAGCTGGAGCCGGGCCCGGCCAAGGCCCTGCAGGCGGGCACCATCAAGCCCGAGGTCGCCACGCTGCTAGCCCGGGTGCCCAAGGCCCTGCAGGACAAGGCGCTGGTGCAGATCACCACCAACCACCCGGGCCGGCATGGCGAGCCGGTGCCGTTTCGCTGGGCGCGCGACCAGCTGCTGGAACACTTTTCGCTGGATCTGGCCCTTGCCATCTTTTCCCGGGACGACGCCACGCTGCTACCGAAGGCCGGCGCCTGCACCACCTGCCCGAACCGCAGCGGCAGTTGCCCAGAGATCTACAGTGATGTGATCGAGCTGGCCAGCATGACCGCGCACTGGATGGCCGACAAGAAGGGCAGCACGCAGATCTGCATGGACCCGGTGTGTTTTGCGGACAAGAAGAAGGCGCACCTGGTGCGCGAGGCCAAGGCCTTGGAGGTCAAGGGCGCCACCGTGGTGACCGGCAACGCGGCCAAGAATGCCTTGGATGCTGGCGGCAAGGTGAAGGGCGCCTACATCGAACTGGCGGCCGTGAAGAAGATGATCAACCAGATCCCCGAAAAGGAACGGCCCAAGGTGGTGACCATCTTGAACCAGCGCACGGGCAAGACGGTGCAGGCAGTGAAGCGCGCCGAGCTGGCGGAGTTTGGTGCAGATGCTGCCAAGGCCACTGCCAAGCCAGATCCACAAGACAGCTATGCCGAGCGGCAGGCCAGGAACACCGCCGAGGCCAAGCAGCGAAGTGAAGGCAATCGCCGCCTGCTCGCGCAAGTGCGGGCCGCAGCGGCGAAGGAACCGCGCAGTGGGTTCGACCTGCAGCTGGTGGCGCGGGCGATGTTCGAACACCTGGACTATGAGCTGCGCGACGTCGTGCAAGAGCTGCATGCCGAGGCCGGCGAAGTCCTCGAACGCATCGAGACCATGGGCCCCGACGAACTGGCGCTGCTGTTGCTGGACATGGCGATGGTCAACGGGGTGGAGATCAGCGGCTACGAGCTGGGGAGCTCGCCCGAGATCCTGCTGGCGGCTGCGGCGCACTACGGCGTGCAGGTGGGCATGGGAACGGTGGTTGCTGGCCAGGAGGACGATGGCGACCAGGACGACGACGAAGGCGAGCCAGCATGAGGTTCGTTCGAGTCCCGGCGCCCACCAGCGCCGACGAAATGCTGGCCTACCTGGAGCGCAAGACCGTGCGCGACGACCTGACCGAATGCATGGTCTGGCAGGGCCACGCGCACCTGGGCAAGCATCCGCAGATGCGCTGGGAGGGAAACGCCGTGTCGGCGCGGCGGGTGGTCTTCGAGTTTCTGCGCGGGCCGATCAAGGGAGTGAAGCAGATCGGTGTGCGCGAGGACTGCCACTGCCTCTGCATCGACCCCGAGCACCTGGTCGCACGCACGAAGGCCCAGGCCGGCAAGGGGCACCTGGTCAAGCTGGCCACCAAGGTCAAGATCGCCGAGACCAGGCGCGGCCAGTCGTTGAAGCTCGACAGCGCCACCGTGCACGCAATCCGCAACAGCGACGACGCCGGCCGGGCACTGGCCGAGCAGCACCAGGTGAGCAATTCCATGGTGTCGCGCATCCGCCGGGGTAATGCCTGGCGGGAATACACCGGCCCGTGGGCTGGGTTGATGAGGGCCTGACCATGGGAGCCGTGCGCATCTACAACACAACGACCGAGGCCGATCTGCGCGCTGCATTGGCGCAGGGCCTCACGATCAAGGAGGCGGCCGAGCTGCTGGGCACGTCTCCGAAGATGACCTACCACGCCTGCAGCGTGCTGGGCCTGCGTTCCGGCCGCCATGCCGGGCCGCCTAGCTCGCAGCTGCGGGTGGCGGCGAATAACCCGTTTGCGTTGACATCGAAGCAGGCATCAGCCTGATCCATACACAACCCGTGGCCACGCCACACAACCCGGAGAATCCCATGCCCAAAGACACCAACCCGGCCAGCACCATCAGCCTGGCCAACCTGCCCGCGATCGGCGGCGACCTCGAAGGCGGCACCTTTGCCGGCCTGACCACCACGCCCGCCGGCTCCCATGTCGCTGTGGTCCTGCTGCCAGGTGCCGGCACTGACCTGACCTGGACGAAGGCCAAGGCCTGGGCGAAGAAGCAAGGCGGAGAACTGCCGTCGCGGCCCGTTGCCGCGCTGCTGTTCGCCAATGTCAAGAGTGCGCTGCAGCCGCGGTGGCACTGGACCGGCGAGGAGGAAGACGCCTCCTACGCCTGGATTTGCTACTTCATCATCGGCGGCCAGGACAGCCTCCTCAAGAGCTACGAAGGTGGTGCTGTTGCCGTCCGCCAGATTCCGCTCATTGCTTAATCCTTCAATCCTTTCTTCACCCCCGGAGACCCAAATGACCGCCGTCACCATTGAACTGATCCAGGCCAAGCAGACCGAACTGGCCACCATGATCGCGCAGCTGCTCGCCACACCTGTGCAGACCACCACCATCTACGTCGAAGAGGAAACTTTCGACCTCGCGCCGGGCGAGCACTATGCCGGCGCCGTGCTGGATTCCAATGGCCAGCATATGCACCACCTGGTGCTGATGGCCGCCAAGCCCGAGGGCGATCTCAATTGGACGGCCGCCCTTGAGTGGGCCGAGGCCGAGGGCGGTGCATTGCCCACTCGCCAGGAACAAGCACTGCTGTTCGCCAACTGCAAGCCGCACCTGCAGGCGGGCTGGCACTGGTCGTGCGAGGAGCATGAAAGCGACGCCTCCTACGCCTGGGATTGCCACTTCACCTACGGCAACCAGAACAACTACGGCCTCAAGAGCTACGAAGGTGGTGCTGTTGCCGTCCGCAGAGTTTGAGCCTTCAGTCCTTCAATCCTTTCTGAGCTGAGCCGCCAACCATGGCACTTCACACGGAACTCCCAATCCACCGCACTGGCGTGCGCCTGCTGGCCCTGGCATTCAAGGTGCAGGAGCAGATGCCCCGCAGCGTCAAGCGCATCCTGGGTGACAAGGTCACACAGCACTGCGTCGATATGTTGGACCTCATGGCACTGGCCAATGCCAGCCAACACGAGGCGCGTGCGGAGTACATCGGAGAACTGTTGAAGCGCCAGCGCGCGGTCACCGTGCTGCTGCGGGTGAGCCACGACAGCCGCTACCTTTCGCCCAAGCTGTGGGCCGAGTCGGTGGAGTTGTTGGGCAGCATCGGCAAGCAGGCCGGCGGTTGGCTCAAGTCGTCGAACAGGGCGCCTGCAGTATGACGGTCAAGGCCCTCATGCCCGTGCGCATAGTGAATCTGGTCGCGCCGCTGGCCCACGAGGCCACCGACATGCACGCCACGAATACCGCCGCCACAGCGCGGGCCAGGTCCGGTGCAGCCACCACCCTGATCGGCTCAGGCCTTCGGGATGGTGGTGTGGAAAGCGCGATGGTGCCTCCTACGCCTGGAATTGCAACTTCAACAACGGCAACCAGAACAACAACCACAAGAGCTACGAAGGTGGTGCTGTTGCCGTCCGCAGATCCACACCTGTTCTCCGCGCTGGTCCAGGCATATCTGGACTGCCGGCGCACGAAGCGCAATAGCGCCAGTGCCCTGGCCTTCGAGGCCCAGCTCGAACACAACCTGCTGCAGCTGCACGACGAGCTGACCAGCGGCACGTATCGGCCTGGGCGCTCCATCTGTTTTGTCATCACCCACCCCAAGCCACGCGAGGTGTGGGCCGCACGCTTTCGCGATCGCATCGTGCACCACTTGCTATACAACCAGATCGCCCCAAGCTTCCACGCGCGGTTCACGGCCGACAGCTGCGCCTGCATACCTGGCCGTGGCACCCTGTACGCGGCCCGGCGCCTGGAGAACCAGGTGCGCAGCCAGACGGCCAACTGGAGCTGGCCCGCCTACTACCTCAAGTGCGATCTGGCCAACTTCTTTGTCAGCATTGACAAGGCAGTGCTCCTGGAACAACTGCGCAGGCGCATCGCAGAACCATGGTGGATGTCGCTGGCCGAGGTGATCCTGATGCACGACCCGCGCGGCGACGTGGAGCTGCGTGGACACCGCCGCGAGCTGGCCCTGGTGCCACCGCACAAGAGCTTGTTCAACGCGCCTGACGGGCACGGCCTGCCTATCGGAAACCTGTCCAGCCAGTTCTTCGCCAACGTGCTACTGGATGACCTGGACCAGTACGTCAAGCACCAGGTGCGCGCCCCGCATTACGTGCGCTACGTCGACGACTTCATCCTGCTGCACGACAGCGCCCAGTGGCTCAACCAGGCGAAGGCATCGATCGAGGGCAAGCTGGCGGCGTTGCACTTGGCCATGAACCCGCGCAAGACCATCCTGCAGCCCGTGGACCGCGGCATTGACTTCGTGGGGCACGTGGTCAAGCCCTGGAGGCGCACCACGCGCCGGCGCACGCTCAACGTCGCACTGGGCCGGCTGCAGGACATGCCGGCAGCGGATCTGCACCAGGCGGCAAACAGCTATTTCGGGCTGCTGCGGCAGGCGTCGCACAGCCACCACGACCGGACACTGGTTGCCAATGTGGCGCGCGATCGCGGGCACGTGGTCGCTGGTGACTTCACCAAAATCTACAGGAGGTCAGCCAATGTCTGAAAGCAAGAGGGCTGTGAGCCCAGTTGGTCAATCGATTTGCGTCGACACCGTGCACCCGTATCGCCTGATGCTGGCCGATGGTCGCCCTGTGATGGGCGTCATCGGTGGTGGTCATGCACAGCCATTCACGGCACAGGAAAAGGTCGAGATCGCTGCCCACGCCGTGGCGTGCTGGAATGCCGGCGTGACACAGCCCGCCGCCGATATCGTGGCGCTGCGTGCTGCAACTCAGCTTTGCGACAAGCACCAGCCCAAGGGTGGTACACGCGGCATGTGCGTGATCTGCGCCGGGGAGCGTCTGCAGGGGGCTTTATCCCGCATTGACTACGCCTGTGGTGAACCCAATGGCATGGAGTGCTCTGACTACGATGTGCATATGAGCGAGCAGGCCGTGGTGGAGCGGGTGCAAGCAATCGCCTCTCGGGTCAAGGTGCTGGAGGATGCGATCGCACTCGCCTACGGGCATTTGTGGTGCATCAACACTGAACACGGCACCCCGGCACCGATGCGCATCCCGGAAGCGGCGGCCCATGATGCCCGCATAATTCTGCTCGACCTAATCACTAAGGAGCAGCGCGGCAATGGCATTGATGCCGCCCGGGCCGAACTCCGAGGCAAGCCATGACTGCGATCACACTGCCCGACGCCGAGATCGACGATGTGGTCGACCAGCAGCTGCCGATCGGCGGACTGTTCCAGGTCTGGATCGATCTGAACTTTGGCGAGGGTTTTGCGGACTGGTGGTGGAATTCACCGCCCCAGCCGTTGCGTGACGCCCTGGCCGAGGCACACAGGGCGCGCGAAGGTGGATGGACATGCCGAGTGATGCCCGAGGGCCAGAATCCAAGGGCAGATGGGCGATGGGATAACCCATGAGCGACCTTACACGCCAGCAGCTCTGCGCCGCCCTGCAGATCTCCGAGTCCACCGTCCGCCGCCTGGAGCTGGACGGCCTGCCGTGCACCCCTGTGGGCCGGGCAAAGCGGTACGATCTGGCCGAGTGCAAGAAATGGCTGCGGGAGTACCAACCATGTCCACCTGGATCGACAAAAAGACCGGTCGTCGTCACGCCGCAGTTATGCTCGGCGGCCGACGCCTTCATCGCATCTGCGCAGAAAATGCGACGGCGGGTGATGCCAAGCAGCTTGAAGCTGATCTCCGACAGTCCCTGATTGCCAGCGCGGCCAATGCCGCCGCCGCTGCTACGGGCGACCCGGCCCTGACCGACGTCATCGCCCTGTACGTGCAGCATGCCGACACATTGCGCTGGCCCGCGCCGGCCAAGCTGTGTGCCGCGCGCATCCTGCCCTGGTTGCAGGGCCACCAGGCATCGCAGGCCCGTATCGTGGCCGCCAACATCATCCGGGACATGCGTCCACAGTACGAGGCCGCCACCATCAATCGCAGCCTGGCGGCCCTGAAAAAGGGCCTGTCGCTGGCGTTTGATGCCGGCATGACGACGATCAACTACGGCCAGGCGGTCAAGAGCTTGCCGACCCACAACAAGCGCGAGATCTTCCTGACGGTCGAGCAAGTCAGCCACCTGGCCAGCTGCGGATCGGCGGCAGTCGAGGCCGCGGTGTGGATCGCCCTGCTCACCGGCTGCCGGCGTGGCGAGATCCTCAAGATGCGCCAGGAAGACATCGGCCGGGACACGATCACGATCCACAGCGGCAACACCAAGACCAGGCGCACGCGTGTAATTCCGATTGCACCAGGGCTGCGCCAGTGGCTCAAGGCGATCCCCCTGCCCTACAAGGACTACGAGGGCCTCAAGACCAGTTATCAGCGCGCCCGGATCAAGGCGGAGATGCCCTGGGTGAACTTCCACGATCTGCGCCACAGCTGCGCCTCGATCCTGATGGCCAAGGGCGCAGACCTGTACACGGTCAGCAAGATCCTGGGGCACAGCACGATCACGACCACGCAGCGATATGCACACCTGGAAGTGAGCCAGCAGCGGGCAGCGTTGAAGAAGGCTTTTGGGTAGGTTTTACACCGGAATTTGCACAGGGCTGGCCGGTGTAACTACTGATGACGCCATTGAAACCGTGCAAGTTGCTGATTTCATTGGGTAATTTGATGGTGGGCGGTGGAGGCTTCGAACCTCCGACCCCAGCAGTGTGAATGCCAGTGACGGCTGCAGCATGGCTGGTCTTCCCAATGGAGAGGACAGTCTGGCGCGCTATAAAAGTGCAGCAAACGACTGCAATTTACACCAGAATTACACAGGCCACTACGGCCCCGGCCGCGCCGTCGCCTTGATGTACTCCTGCAGGGCTACGACTTTCCCTTCCAGTCGGTCAGCCGTGCGGCCCAGCTCTGCAAGAGCCGCAGCACAATTTCCGAGTAACTCTCGCTCAAGTCCTCCGGCTCCATAATTTCCGCTGGCGGCGACGGCACTTGAACTTGCGCCGGCGGGAGCGGCGAGGATGGCTTCAAGGTTCCGCAGCCCGTCAGCAGCAGCAGCAGCAACAGTGGCAGTAGCGCGTTTCTGATCCTGGTATGCACGATCGATCCTCCCGACTCTGGTTTGCAAGGCTTGCTCTGTGGCGCGTGCCGCTTCACTGGCTGCCAGGGCTTGGGCCGTACGCTGGGCGATGTCGGCATCCCACTCGGCCTGCACGCCCTTGGCGCCCCTGACGTAGCACCACCGGCCACCCATGGCCAGCACCAGGGCGATAACGATCGCCACGATGACGCGCGGGGACAGGAAGGCGGCGAGGATGTTCATTTTGGCACCGGCATCGCGCAGTCTTTGGGCCAGTGCCCGACACGCCCGCACCTGGCGCAAAACGGCTTCACGACTTGCGCCTGGCCAGGATGCCTGACAGCCACTGAAGGAAGGCGGCGAACGGGTTGACGGCCGGGGCAACTGGCGCCACAGGCGCAACGACAACCGGTGCGGACGGCATCGACTCAAACACCCGACGCTCTGCCTGGCGCCTGCGCAGTAGGCCCCGCTCGACGTTGGAGCCCGGCGACACCCACCGCTCGATCTCCCTGGCCGCCCCCTCGAAGTCCCGCGCGTTGACCAGGCGCAGCAGCGTCGACGGTGCGCCGGACTTGAGCTTGATGATGCCGTCCTTCCTGGAGCCGCCCGGGCCGACGTTGTACGTGATGCTGACCAGAGCGTCGAACATCCCCTGCGTGATCTCGGTCGTGATGGCGTTGTTGACCATGTTCTCGAACAGTGTCAGGTGCTCATCAAACCGTTCGTCGGCTTGCTCTTGCGTCCAGACAGTGCCAGGCCCGATGCTTGGGCCGGTTGCGCCCCAGCCACAGGTCCAAGGTGCGCCGCCGGTCTTGGGGTCCGGGTAGGCTTCAAGCCGACACCCCTCGAAGTCCATGATCAGATCGCGTCCGACCTGGCTGGTTTTCATGGCGCCTTCCCCGGCTGCACCAGGAACTTGCCCACCAGGCCGAACAGCGAAATGCCGCCAGTCACCCGGGCCACCCAGGCCGTAGGCAAAAATTCGAGCCAGTCGGCTGGAAAGGTCGCCCAGACGCCGACGATGCCGGCAGACAGGGCAAGAGCGACCGTCGAGTAGTCAGTGATGCGGCTGCGCCAGTCGGGGATGATCTGCATGGTTACTCCAGTTCAGCCGGGCGGGTTTCGCCCGAGGGTTCGCCGTCCAGGTTGTGCGCCGCGTAGAGCGCGGACATGCGGGAAATCACGCTCCAATCGAGCGGGGCAATGCGTGGCGCCGATTCGCGCGTGAAGTGCGCCTGGTTCGACTTCATGAACGCGTACATGCGCTGGAATAGCCGCAGTTGCTGGGCGGTCCAGTTGATTGCGTTGGGCGGCGGTCCAGTCACTTCCGGTCCAGCTTTTCCCGCAGGCCGATCACATTGGTTTTGATCTCGACCAACGTCTCGCGGATGCCCGACATCTGATCGGCGTTGCGCTGGTCCTGTCCAGAGTCGCGCAGCTCTTGCGCCTTGCGCGCTTCCTCAAGCACCACCACCCGCTTGTCCAACGTTGACCAGGTCACCATGATCGTTATCAGGAATCCAATGAAGGTGATCATGTGCCCGAGGTTGATGGTGGAGTCGAACTTGATGCCCTTGCGGGACTCGCGCCGGTCTTCGCCGTCCCATTCGGTGATGTTGCGGTTGGGCATGGTCATCCTCTCAGGCTTGGTGGAAGTTGCTGGCGCCGATGCTCTGCCAGGTATGCGTTGCGACAGTGGTGCGCGCCGAACGGACGGAAGATCAGGTCGATCAGTGGGCGGAAGATGCGCCCGGCCAGCTTGCGCTCGGTCTCGATCCTGTACGCGGCGCTGCTCAGCGTTTCATCGGCCCACCCGCCGACCAAGGCGTTGCCCAGCTGGTCAAGGGCGATCAGCACCTGCTTGAGCCAGTTCACAGGGCACCCGCCGCGATCCACAGCGCATCGAGCGCGTCGGACGACACGCCAAGGGCAATACCCATAGCGATCACGGCCGGGTGCGCCCGCTCGAATGCGGTACTGAACTCGTACCAGTCTTTTGTGTTCTGGTCGCTGGCTGCGACAGCCGCTTCGACACTGGCACGCAGGCCGGCAGCGGTAAGGGCCTGGCGGATCTGGCGCGGGGAGACGCTGGCCGGTACCGGCGCGGGTGCGGGCTCAGGCGCCGTGAATGCTTCGCCGTCCCAGGCCCATCCGATGCCGCCACCGGTTGCGTCAATTGCGCCGATGCTGGCCGCGTATTCCGCGTCGGCCTCGATGACGTTGACAACCACGCCTCCTTCGACGATTGCAAATGCTGGCATTACAAAATCCCCCAGATTCTGAGCTCGCCGCGTGCGCCTGCGGCATTTGTAGCTCCGCCACCACCACCTGGGGCGGTGCCTGCCGCAGCGCCAACACCGCCAGCGCCGCCAAAAATTGATGTGCCTGCCGTGGTGGCATGGCCGCAGCCGCCGCCATAGACAGAATTTGCCATGTGTGGTTGTCCGCCAACATCCACGCCACCGCCGTAGTGGGCAACGTTTGGTATCGCATAGTTCACAGATGGAGAAGAAACATCGTAGGCCCCTGGGTAAGGCGGCGTGGTCAGACTCCTACCGTAAGCCGCCCCTCCATACAGATAGCCATTGCCCGGCCCGCCGCCCTGCGTGACAAAAATGAACGTGGTGTCGCCGCCCTTTGTCGCAGCACCGCCTCCGGTGCCGCCCGCTCCAATCGTCACGGACTGACTAGCACCGATCTCTGCCGCAGAAAACGCGAAGGGACTGCACGCCCCGCCGCAACCACCCAAAGATCCCGGGCCACCGCCACCACCAGCACCCCAGGCTAAACCCTGAAAACGGCTGTAACCAGGCGGGCGCATGAATGTGCCGCTCGACGTAAACACCCGGTAGAACGATGTCTGCACAATCGACCGCAGTGCCGATCCATCGCACTGCACGAGCCTGGTCTCTCCTGGATACATGATGAAACTCGACAGGCCGTCGATCATCTCCGCGCCGCTTGGATCAAGCGTGACATCGCCGGTCCCGCTGTTGCGGATGATGCAATGCCACCCGGCTGTGAGCGTGGCGACAGCAGAGAACGTCTGTGTGAATGTGCCGCTGGTGATGTCGATCAGTGTGCCGCGATCAGCAGCGCCAAGAATCGTGTTCGAAGTCCGCGCTGACCGGTTTAGGCTGTTGTCCCCCACATAAATTAGCGTCCAGTTGGTGCCGTCAAGGCTCGGGTCCGTCGTGCCAGCGCCTGCGGTGATGCGCCGGTAGCTTTGCGCGTTTGCTGGCGACCATGCCACATCGCCGATGGCGTAGGTGGTGCCGCTGATCCACTTCGTGATGTTCACCGAAGCGGCAACCGTGTTGACTTCGGTTGTCCAGAGATCGAGGGCGGCAAGCCAGGCATCGGCCGCGGCGACAAAATCGGCCGACGACATGCTGCGCGAGGGTGCGGTAG
>OFQY01000241.1_pt1 | contig 23217 bp, 59 predicted proteins | sample 1542991 | NCBI WGS metagenome assembly OFQY01 (sample SAMN07774224, study PRJEB24372) | wastewater metagenome | isolation source: Exp Tend VB 10WW | collected 2016-02 | reverse complement strand
GATGGACTTTGCCGGGTTATACGGCTCTCGTTTCCGTCGTCGTGATGCCACGTTTATATGCCCCTGTGATGCAGTGATTAACGCGGGTTACTCAGCCTTAACCAACTCTTTCATGGCCCAAATAATCGCTTGGAAGCCAAGAAGCACAAACGCAACCGTCGCCACCCACGGCGAAGCAGCGCCTAAGCCGGCCGCGAACATGAACCAACAGAGCGCGCCCATGATGTGCAACAGAAACCAAACGAGTTTCATTTCCATTCCCCTTCGATGCTGTAACTCGGTTACTGCTTGACCATCTTCGCCAAGGCTTCAGGACTCAGCGTAACGCCAACATTGCCAAGCCTCTTCGCTCTATCCTCCCCACCGATAGAAGAGATTCTATCTGTATCTGTATCTGGTCGTTTTGCCATAACGGGAGTAACACCGTTACGTAACGCACCGTTACGCCCATTGTCTCGTAACGCTTTCAGCACGGCCATTTCCTCGCGTTGACGCTTGCGGAAGTTTTTCTGGCGCTCGGCATTCGTCGGGTCTGCCTCGTCCGTTTTGTATTGCCACTGATCCCAATCATGAGGAACGAAACTGCCGTCCTCGCGTTGATCGAACAGGCGCTTGCTTACTAGCTCTGTGATTGCTGCCGCAGCGCGGGGTTCTGAGACGCGCAGCTTCACGGCGATGATGGAAAGGCTAGGCAGCACGCCGCCATGCTCATTCGCGACGCAATTGAGATTGAACCAATTGCGAAACGCCTTGTCGTTTAGTAGAATGAGCTTGGCATTATCGACGCAGGCATTCTGCGCTCGCCACCATCTTCCAGGTTTCACAGCATCCCCAAAGTCGTCATGTAGGTTTCGAGGATGGCTTCACGTTCGGCACGCTTGCTCGGGTCTTCAGCGCGCAACCGGACAATCTGGCGCAACGCTTTCACGTCGAACCCATTACCGCCCGCTTCCTTGAAAATGTCGGAGCGGTCGGAGCCGAGCTCCTTAATCTGCTCGTTCAAGTTTTCGACGCGATCAATGATCGACTTCAACTGCTCTTTTGAATTGCCGCCAAGCTCTGTCATTTGTTGCCCCTTAGTAGTAGCTTCCAAGTCGATGGAGGTAGATAGTCTGCCATCCCGGAATAGTAGCCTCACGAAGATCGACGCCGATTCCTTTGGTGTTGCATTCACGGCAAACAGGCTGAAGGTTGGCGATGCAGTCACAGCCTCCAAACATGATTGGCTTGATGTGATCCTTGGTGGCATGGCCGCCGTAGAGTTCGCTAACCGGAACGTCACATAGCACGCAGCGCTTAAAAACGTCGTGAAGCACGACCCATTCTTGCTTGGTATGTCGCCCCTTTTCTCTCGCAACCGAAAGCCGGAACGCCCTGCGCTGAGCGCCGGTCATTTCAGCCCAAGCGGGATCATCGAAGCTCAACACCACCCCGATTGTCGGCTCGCTCATTTCGTGGTCCCCTGTGATGCTGTTTCGATCTCAACTCGTACAAATCCAGGCTTGCGAGGTTCTTCCCGCCGTATGCCTAGAACCCATTTTGAATCATCAACCCCGACCACATCTGCAATGCCGTCGCAGTATCCCTTGACGCTGGAAATCATGCCGTCCGTGTCCCGAGGTCGCTTGTCAGGCGGGATAAATACCAGCGTCACGCCAAGCTCTTTGGCGCCCGCGTAATCGTGCGTACGGACGCCACTGGAGAGCGCCAAGTATGCCGCGTCACTACGGGCCTGCTTGGTTGCTTTGGCCTTCCTAGCCCAATGAATCCTCGCGTTAGGATGGAGATCGCGGCAGGGCCATGGAAGCTCGATGACGGTCATTCGTTCACCACTTCAATCCGGTCGGTCCGATGGTTCTGCCGGTCCGACGTAAAACTTGCTCTTGTGTCCCGCGTATTTGAGTCGCGGGGGGGGGTGTCCAAACCGCCAAAGAGCGGGCCAGCATCGATTTGCTGGCCTGCCGTCTTGGCCTTGATGCTTTCCCGCGAACGCTCATCAGGACCGCTTAAAACAAGCCCCATGCGCCTTCTAATGTCGGCCTGATATTCCGGCTCGCGCTCGATCAAGACGGCGTTAAAGCCTTCGCGATAGGCGGCCTCGCCGGTTGTTCCGGTGCCGCTGAAAGGGTCAAGGATCGTGCCGCCCGGTGGCGTTACCAGCCTGCAGAGCCATTGCATGAGGTCGACGGGCTTCACGGTCGGATGCTTTGATCCAATGCGGTCGGATGCGTCGGCCTTGGCTGTGTAGAAAAACCGGGCGGCGGAACCACTATCGGCAAAGCCAGCGTCGGGACGTGCGCCAGCGTTGTTATCCGCCCCCCAAATAGATTGGCCGCCGCCGTTGCGCTGTACTGCCACCCCGGCAACGCCGAGATCGGGAAACCCAGAAACTACTTCCTCGCTGCCGTCGTGCAGCACATTGGCTGGCCAACGGCCGGGTGGATTTTCGCGGGAAAACACACGCTCATCGCGACCGAGTGCTCCGTTGCCGCCGCTGTTGCCGTTGCGAAGTGTCACGGTCACATCATCGCCAACTCGACACCCATCAATATTTATCGCGCCAGTGCCGTGCTGCAAGACGTTTTGTGCTACAGTGCCGACAAGTGATTTGCGGCCAAAACATACCGGCTCGCAGGCGGGTTTAAGCGCTGTTCCCCAGCCGTTGCCCGCATTGTGCGACTTCAGAAACCCGCTACCGTAAAGCCATGAAAGCATATCGCGGACTTCAAACCCGGCATCCTCGATAGCGCAGGCCATCCGATGATAGGTGCGAGTCCCCGAGAACGCGACTACATGCCCGCCCGGTTTCAAGACGCGCAGGCATTCGGCCCAAAACTCAACGGCGAAAGCAGTCTCGCCCGTGTCCCATTGCTTGCCCATAAAGCCCGCAGAGGCCCGCTTATAGGCCCCGCTCTTGCCATCGGGTACTTTAACCGCCGCCGCGTTAGCCGCGCCAAATCGCTTGCTAATCGAAACCAGCGCATAGGGAGGGTCGGTCACGATGCTATCAATGGAACAGTCGGCGATCGTTCGCAGCACGTCGCGGGAATCCCCGGCGTGAAGCGTCACCCGACCGTTGAGGAAGGTTTCGCTCAAGCCGCCCTCTCCCGATCGTCTCTACGGTTCTGAACCGCAATAGCAAGCGCGACCTGTAACGCTTTCCGCTCAAGTCGGATTCGTTCTCTTGTGTTCGGGCTTGCTTCTCTCAGCTCACGGTCTTTGTGGGAGAGTTGAATTTTCAGTTTGCGGATATTGAAGGTCATTTCTCGCCCTTCCTCGGCAGCAGCCCAAGAGCATTAACGAGCTTCCACGCATACAAGGGAGACAGGCCGCGACTGCATGCCAGCGCGGTCCCCTTCGCGGGATTCGCCAAATAAGCGTCAACGATTTCCTGGCGCTGCTCTTTCGTCTGCCGCTTCCCGCCAATTGTTCTTAGGCGCATGGCGCGCTTCTGGCTTTCACGACGGGGCGGGTTGAGCCAATAGTAAACCGTCTGGACGTGCAGTTGGGTTTCGCCAGCAATTTCCTTCCGAGAAAGACCGGCGCGCTTCAATCGACGGATTGCCTCACACCTGGCGGCAGCCACGTTCGACGCCTTCGAACTGCTAAAGAATTTCGATGGCTCAACACAAAAATTGCTGCAAACTCGCTCTATGATCGGATTCATCCGTAAAGCTCCTCAAGTGCGAGGCCCAGTGCATGGAACTTTCGCGCGGCGCTGTTGCGACGACCGTGCTTATGCATGCGATCAGTTCGAAATTCGGGAACGGTCCAATAGCGGACCATTTGCTTGCCACACCCCATGACGCGGGATATTTCCCGCGGTCCGTAACCGCAGGCTTGAAGATGCTGGATTGCCTTTTGCCTCAGCGCCGTATGCTCTGGATACCGCGACTTCTTCAGGTCGTGTTCACCGACCTTATGCTCGGCCATAAAGGCTTTGAGTTCAGCCGCGCCCCTCATGCGGCTTCCCTCGCCGGGGCCTTGTCCTTCAGGGGATTCGGCGGCACCCAAACCAGAAAATGATGCGCGGGGCAGTAGGAGGAGCCCGAATGGACGGGATGACCGCAATACAGCAAATCATCGCCGGGGATGTAGTGACACTGGGTTTTCATATCCAGTTCTGCTAAGGTGAGATTGAGCGGAACGACCTCGACACAGCGCAGTTTGTATTCGGCGTGAATGACCTCCAGGCCCTGCGGCGCCGAACCGTTCTTGAATATCCTGGTGAGGATGTGATTGTGCGTAACCGTCGCGGTTTTCGGGCGAGCCATGCGAGGCTTACGCTCAACCGGCTTCTTTTCAACCGGGCTTGAAAGCTCAAGCCGATGGATCTTGCCAATAACGGCATTACGGGTGCAGCCGAACCGCTCGCCGATTATTCTGGCGCTATCGCCGGCCGCATACCAAACCCGCAGATTGTCGATCCGCTCAATTGTCCAGAAGCCTTCCGCCATATCCCTACCCCCGTGTTGCCCGATGAATTGTGATGACTGATCGGGTGAAGACCCTCGCGGCGGCAACCGCGAAGCTGCTGTTACCAATGCAAGTCCACGAAAAAAAGAATGAAGAGAGAGACCCCGGCGCCGATGCCGGTAAGGCTGACGACAAGCGCAGCAACGAGCAGCGCGCCTACGTCGATCAACGCTTGCGTGACCTTGCCGAATTTGAGCGGCGGGTCAGTGGTTATAAAAAGCGGCGAGGCAGCAGTTAAGCGCCCCGCCGAGTTGGACTGACGACGCAAGGGAATTACGCGGTCAGCCTGGGAGAGGTGAATTACGTTTTCGCGCGGCGTATCAGCGCGGGAAGCGGACGGTCTGTCGCTTGTACCCCCGAGGGCAGATCGTCCGCTCATGATTCCGAAGTTGCGCGACATCAGGAACCCCCATGCGCTATCTGTTGATTGTTCTGGCGTCCGGCGCGTTCGTTGCTTGGGCCGCTCTGATCCTGATGGATGGCGGCGTTATCGGGCATTGAATTGGTGCCAGCAGCAGGGCTTGAGTCTGCGCGCGTCCGCCTACAAAGCGGCTGCTCTCCATCTGAGCTATGCTGGCAAATCATTTCCACACCATGCGATTGTGCTTTTCTTCCCACAAACCGATGGAACGAAGCCCCGGCTCATGGTGCGGACTTGAAAAATCTTCTTCCCACTGTCCGGCCGGGGACTGCGGCTCTTTGGACTTATCCGTCGCCCGTCGTCGCCACGACGAACCAGCCACTGACGCGCCAATTTTCGTGCGCGCTTCCAACGTTTCATGCTTATCCGGTTGAGACACACGGCCCTATATCTTGTTGGTGCCTTCGACGCCGCGCCGCATCCGCGCCAGCGTGCGCTGTTGCAACCAGTGTTGCGCTTCCTCGACTTTGGTCAGCGCAAGTGCGTTCTCTCGGCAGGCAAATGGGCCGGCCTGAAACGACTTGAGGCGGTCAGCGACGATAGCAAGCAGCACTTCCTGTGTGATGCCGTTAACGCCGTGCTCGTTGATGGGGCCGTTCTGGAAGCTGATGGAATGGTCAGCAATTTGGTAAGGCTTCCCGCTGCCGTCGTCGGTGGCCGCGATACGGTATTCGTGGTTTGCGCCGCCCGCTCCGGGCTCATCGACCACAGTAATTCGCAAGCGGTCATTGACGGGATTGACGATGTGGTCAGTAATCTCTCGCATTTTTTGGCCTCCTAGATGTAGTGGGTTTCAGCGTTTGTGTGCGGCAACCGGATAATCTATCAACGTTTGTTTGTGGCGATCGGGACGCGTCATGCAGCGGTCTCCGAATGCTTGACGAAAGCCTTCATATCGATCCCGGTGCGCACGTGCAGGCGCGCAGCGAGTTCAAGCGAAGGCTCGTTCTTCCAATTCTCAATTTCGGAGAGGTGAGACTGCGTAACGCCAAGCTCTGACGCCAATTCCTGCAACGTTTTCTCGCCGTTGCGCTGGCGCCAAAAGAACAGAGGATGGGTTTTCGGTGGTCGAGCCATGCCCCCGTATAACTCATAGTGATAATCACCGCAAGTGATTTCTGCGGCCGTTTATCACTGGCAGGCAATGGCGTTCAAAATGGCCCTAGTTTCCAATGGCGGGATGCGTAAACCCGTACAAAAGCCCAGGTTCCGGCGCACCTTCATCGCGCAGTGGCGGGACTACCGCAGCCTAACGCAAGCCCAGCTCGCCGACCGGCTCGACATGACACAGAGCCACCTGTCCATGCTGGAAAACGGCAAGCGCGGGTATACCCAAGAAACGCTAGAGGCCGTCGCAGAGGCCCTGCAAACCGACGTGGCGAGCCTTCTAATGCGCGACCCTTCGGACGATGACGCCATTTGGTCGATCTGGGATCAGGCCAAGCCCGGCGAGCGCCGGATGATCGTGGACATCGCCAAGACCGTCACCAAAACCGGCACCTAAGCCACCCCTCGATTCCCGCCATATTGCGCTGCACAATCGAATTATCACTTTTGGTGATTTTTTTGCTTGAACTCCGATATCACTTGTGGTGATACTATTCCCCATGAGCAACGGGCCAAGGCGGCCCAAGACGGGGAACGAAAATGACCTACCGCGCAGAACTCGATGGCTTCGTTGGACACTTCAGCACCGTTGCCGAGCTGAAGGCTTGGGCAGAAGCGCTGCTGGGCCGTTACGCCGATCTGCGCGGCAAGGTGTGCCGCATCTACAAGGCAACTTGGGTTGCCGCTGATGGCTCTGGCGCTCAGTACGCAGGTGTCACCCGCGAAGTCGTGGTGGGCGCGTGCTGACCCGCAGCAAAACAAACTCTGAAATTTACGCAGGAATGCCGGAGGAAAGCATCCCCGAAATCGCGTCAGAGCTTCGCGATCTTGCTTTGGAGGAATCGATCACAATTGGCCAATGCGAGTTTTTGCGGCAGGTCGCCAATCTGATTGAGCACATGGATTTTGTCATTCGCAGCAATTCTGCCGCCACTTAACTCAACATTCAACGGGCCAAGGCGGCCGGGGGACAGGAAGATGAAATTCGATATTCTCAACCGATTTACTGGCGTTGTTCAAATCACTGCCGAGATTGAATGCGGCGATAATGAACTGACAAGCGTCAAGATCGGCTTGGCAGTGAAGTGGGCTTTCAAAAGCGGTGCGGACCTGAGCGGTGCGGACCTGAGCGGTGCGGACCTGAGCGGTGCGAACCTGAGCGGTGCGAACCTGCGCGGTGCGAACCTGCGCGGTGCGAAAGACGCTGATCTCGCAATCGCCATGACGCGCATTCTACCAGACGGCGACTTGATTGGTTGGAAAAAATGCGCCGATGGCGTGATCGTGAAGCTCCGCATTCCAGAAGCCGCCAAACGGTCTCACGCATTCGGCCGCAAGTGCCGCGCTGAATTTGCCGACGTGGTGGAAGTATTCGGCGGCGATGTTGGAATTTCAAAACACGACGGCAAAACAGAATACCGCGCTGGCGCTCGCATTGTGCCCGACAGGTTTGACGAAAACTGGATGGAAGAATGCTCTAGCGGCATTCACTTTTTCATCAGCCGTATCGAAGCGGAAAACTACTGACACTTACACGGGCCAAGGCGGCTCACGGGGAGATGGGAATGACAGACTCCGAATTCATGGCGCGATGGTTCGCAGATGTAACCAAGCCGCAGCTCGCCAAATACAATCAGACGATGGCCGACGCCGCGCCGTATCGCAATTCCCCGAAGTGGGCTCGGACCCGCGAGTTTGCACAGCGCCAGTTCAATGCCGAGACATGCGAGGCCCGTCAGCTTTACGAGCGCGCGATGGCCGATATCGAAGCATTCGGCGAAGTGTCCGAGGACACCGACGAGCGCCTGACGAATTTCAAGGCGCCCGAGCTAATCCAGATCGCAGCGGAGTAAATCATGAACCAGCCCCTTACCATTCAAGGCCCGTCCGAGCCGATCCCGGCCCCGGCCTCCGAGACTGCCGCCGTTCTCCACATGATCGAGCGTGCGGCGCGTGATCCGTCCGTCGATATCAACAAATTGCAGCAATTGATGGACATGCGCGAAAGAATTACGGCGCGGACATCAGAAAGCGAGTTCGACAAGGCGTTGACCGAAGCTCAGTCGGAAATGGGTCGCGTCCGCACCGACAGCAATAACCCGCAGACCAAGAGCCGATACGCCTCCTATGGAGCACTGGATGCCGCCATGCGGCCAACCTACACCCGCCACGGCTTCGCGCTCAGCTTCAATACCGAGACGCCCGGCACGGAAACCGTCCGCGTGATCTGCCGCGTGTCGCACAAGGAGGGCCATAGCCGCTCCTACCAGATCGATATGCCGGCAGACGGCAAGGGAGCCAAGGGCGGCGACGTGATGACCAAGACGCACGCCACGGGATCGGCCGTGTCTTACGGGATGCGCTACCTGCTCAAGATGATTTTCAACATCGCCGTTTCCGACAAGGACGACGACGGCAATGCCGCGACCGATACTGGCGGAACGATCACGCAAGCGCAGCTAGGCCAGCTTGTCGCTCTTGCCGATGAGGTCGGGGCCGATAAGGCGGCGTTCTGCAAATACATGGGCGTGGACAGCTTCGCCGCCCTCCCCGCCAAGGACTTTAACCGAGCCGTGATCGCGCTCAACAAGAAGAGGGCAAAATGATCGTTCAAGGCTCCGATGAATGGAAAGCCCTGCGTCTCGGCAAGGTAACGGCTTCGCGTGTCGCGGATATCGTTGCCAAGACCAAGAGCGGCTACAGCACCAGCCGGGCTAACTACGCCGCGCAGCTCATTGCCGAGCGCCTGACAGGCACGCCGGCAGAGACGTTCACCAACGCAGCGATGCAGCACGGCACGGAAACCGAGCCGGAGGCCCGCGCCGCTTATGAGTTCTACCAGGGCGTCACGGTCGAGGAAGTGGCGTTCATCCCCCATCCGCAGATCGATCAAGCCGGTTGCTCCCCCGATGGCTTGGTCGGCGAGGCCGGTCTGGTTGAGATCAAGTGTCCGAATACGGCGACGCATTTGGATACGTTGATCGGCCAGACCGTCCCCGCGAAATACGAAACGCAGATGCAGTTTCAAATGGCGTGCACGGGCCGAAGCTACTGCGATTTTGTTTCTTACGATCCCCGAATGCCGGAAAACATGCGCCTGTTTATCAAGCGCGTGCCCCGCGACGACAAGCGGATCAAGGAACTGGAATCCGAGATTGCCTCGTTCCTTCTGGAACTGGCCGTCAAATTATCTCAGCTCAACAGCCTCTACGGCGACAAGGAAGCAGCATGACCGAGCGATATGACGCGGTAATTTCCCGCAAGAGCAAGGACGGCAAGACCCGCTATACGAAAATCGGCGCGGCGTTCCCATCGAAGCAAGGCGACGGTTTCAACATCGTTCTGGACGCGCTCCCGATGCCGAACGCGGAAGGGCAGGCTTGGATATCGCTGTACGTGCCGAAGGCGAAGGACGAAGGGGCCGCGCCGGCACAAAAGCGCGTCGCCATAAACCCAGGAAACAACGACGACATGGACGACGATATTCCGTTCTAGGAGCCGATATGATCGTCAGCGAGAAAAACATTTCAGACGCCCTCGCCTATCTGGCGATAGACCCGCACCCGACCGCGCTTGCTCGCAAGTACGTGGTGGATGCGGAAACCAAGTCAAAGCGTGTCTATGCCGAGAACTTCCTTGAAGCCGGGGGGTCGGTTGATGCGCGCAAGGCGACGGCGGAAAGCTCGGGGGAATATAGCGCCGCCAAGTCCGAGGAAGCCGAAGCAATCTTGGACCTCGAACGGCACAAGGCGCGGTCCAGGGCCGCCGAAATGTTGATCGAGGTTTGGCGTAGCGAAAATGCAAATGTCAGGGCTGCGGAGCGTGTGCGATGAGAGAAGTCCCCGAGTGGATCGGAAAGACAGACAACACTCCAGCGCCGCCCCGCGTTCGTTTGCGCGTATTCGAGAAGTACAAAGGCACCTGCTACCTGTCAGGCATCAAGATCATGCCGGGCGACAAATGGGAGTTGGAGCATATCGTTGCGATCATCAACGGCGGCGAGAACCGGGAAAGCAACATGGCCCCCGCGCTGGCGAAGCCGCACAAGGTCAAGACCGCCGCCGACATGGCGCAGAAGTCAAAGGACTACCGGGTTCGCGCGAAGCACGCCGGCATCAAGAAGCCCAGCCGCTTCCCCGGAAGCAGAGATTCAAAGTTCAAGAAACGCATGGACGGATCGGTCGTTCTGCGATGAGGGGTTCACAGGTGCTGAAGGGAGATCGGGGATGATAATGATCACGGAAAACCACATCAAGCAGGTTCGCACGCCGAACGGCGGGTTCAACCAAGCGACTTTAGAGGCGCTTGGCGAGTGGCCGCTATCGGCTGGATGGAAACTGCGCCTGATCGGTCGCGAGATATCAAATCAGGCGTGGAAAGACGCCGTAAACGCCGCGAAGAAAGGCCCGATTTATCGCCGCCGTGGCAATGCAGGGAGGAAGCGCGCATGAACGCCCCAGCCCCCCACTCCCAGCCTAATTTTTCCTGCGCCTCGGGGATTTCAGGGGCGGAAAGAATACGATGATCAACCATCCGAACCGCAAGGCCAAGACAGCGGAAGTCGAACCTGCCAAGCCGCCCATCACGTCGATCAAGGGCTTCGACCAGAATTTGCAGTGCCGGGGCTTCCAGTTCGAAGTCGGCAAAACCTATACCGTCTCCGGCAAGATCGAGGCGTGCAAGAATGGATTCCACGCATGCCCCGTTGATGAACACCCGCTTTCGGTTCTGGAATATTACCCGCCGACTTCGCGGTTTTTCGAAGTCACCCAGGATGGTAAGTGCGACAAGAAAGATACGAAGCTGGCGTCGGCTTCGATCACAGTTGGGGTTGAAATCTCACTGAGTGACCTCGCGGCACGCGCCGTGAAGTGGGTTTTTGACCGCGCGAACTGGAAGGATGGTCCGGTCGCGAATGGAGGCAATGAAGGCGCCACGGCGAGCGGCGATCGGGGCGCGGCCACGGCGAGCGGCGATCAGGGCGCGGCCACGGCGAGCGGCTATCAGGGCGCGGCCACGGCGAGCGGCACTCGGGGCGCGGCCACGGCGAGCGGCTACGAAGGCAAAGCGCGCGGTATCGATGGCAATGCGCTGTTCCTGGTCCATCGTGACGACTGTTACAAGATCACGAAGGTTTGGGCGGGGATTGTCGGTGAGAACGGCGTCAAGGCCGACACTTGGTATTCGCTGAACGCAAGCGGCGAGATCGAGGAAGCAGCATGAACGCCCCAGCCCCCCGATCCCAGCCTGACAAAACCGCCGTGAGGCAAGAGGTCGCGGCACTTCGTAAGGTTGGGGAGATTATTGCCGAACTCAACGACTGCGGTTTTGAGAGAGCCATCGAAGTAATTGATGTGCTCACAAAGCAGCGCGACGCCGCTATGGGTGCGCTGGAACAAATCAAATGCGTCGTCGCCGACAATTCGACAGTAACAGCCCGCCATGACCTAGCTCTCAAATTTGTCGGTGGGATTGTGACTGGGGCTTTGGAGGGATCAAATGACGCAGCCTGACAAACCCGAACTGCGGCATACGCCGACGCCGTGGCATGTCATCGACTTGCGCGAAAGCAAGATGCGAGAGATGGGCTGGAAAGGCCCCAGCATAGACCGCATTCTGATTACGAACGCAACCGGCGCAAAGGCGATGGAATCGGAAAGCGGGTCAGTCATTGCCCGCATCCAGTTCGACAATCGCACAGAACCTCTTGGCGAAGTGAACCTCGCAGACGCCGCCCTGATCGTCGAAGCCGTCAACTCCTACGCCTCCCTCAAGTCCCAGGTAGAGCTAATGACGACGGCGCTGGAAGCCGCAGAGTCCGAACTTGTAGAACTCGCCCGCCCGATCTGCGCGGTTTTCAACCGGAAAACCAAGGCATACGAGTTTAACGACGAACATATCGCTGGGTCTTTGCCGACCACGTTTGAGGTTATCAAGGGAATCCGTTCCGCGCTCTCTCTGGAGCAGGAGAAAACCCCATGAGCCAAGAGAGCGAGGCCAGAGATATCGTTACGCAGTGGATGGGAATGTTCGACCCGCCACCCCAAATTGATTTTCAGCAATACGAGCTTTTACAAGCTGCGATAGCTTCTGCACTGCGCCACCCCGCCCCAGTCTCGCAGGCTGACGACGCCAAACGCATCACCGAAGCCGTTCTATCCGCGCTCAAAGCCGGCGGCGACCATCTGGCGATTTATGATGCCGTCAAGGGTGCCCTTGGTGCTGCCCAAGAGGTGCCAGAGCGAGGCGCTTTGACGCAACTTGCGGCCGAGTGTCACCGCGCGAAATGGCAGTTTGATCTTAGCGAGGACTACAAACCGAACGCGAAGGCTGCGCGAGCCATGATCCTGAAAGCGTTCGATGAACTACACCGGATCGGCGACATCGCCTTAAAGCTCCGCACCCCCTCAGTGCCATCGGCGGACCGCTGTGCCCGTTGCGGATGCGAGACAAAAGGCGAAGTCGCTTGGGTGAACGGCGCGGAATGGTGTCATCCGTGCGCCGACACTGTTGCCCTGCCCTCCACACATCAAAAGTCCCCTGGCGAGGTCGGATGAATGTCCTCGACCTCTTCTCAGGGATTGGCGGCTTCAGCCTCGGACTTGAACGGGCCGGAATGCGAACCGTCGCGTTCTGTGAGATCGACTCCTATTGCCGGAAAGTCCTCGCCAAGCATTGGCCCAATGTCCCCTGCTACGACGACGTGCGAACCCTCACCGCCGATCGCCTTCACGCAGATGGAATTCGGGTTGATGCCATCTGCGGCGGCTTCCCCTGCCAAGACATCAGCGTTGCCGGCAAGGGTGCCGGCCTTGAGGGTGAGCGAAGCGGACTATGGAGCCAATACGCCCGAATTATTGGCGAGCTTCGACCCATCGTCGTCGTCGTGGAGAACGTCACAGCACTCCTTGGAAGGGGGCTTGACCGAGTTCTCGGAGACTTGGCCGCGCTCGGGTACGATGCGGAATGGCATTGCATACCCGCTTCCGCCATTGGTGCACCTCACCGACGCGATCGGATCTGGATTGTGGCCTACGCCAACCGTCGGAGGCGGCGGTCAGACGTTGCCGGAGGGCACTACGCCCACCGGAATCACGCCGTCGGGGCGCAAGCAGACGGTTTGCCTGGAGCGTTACGTCAAACAGGTGGAGAACCGCATCTGGCCGACGCCGACAGTGGCGATGCACAAAGGCTCGCCCCTCAAGGCGATGACACGGAAGACTGGCGCAAGCCGCTTATCGGACCGGCTCGATTACGCGACGGAGCGGGGCATCATCGCCAATGGTCGCCTGAACCCGACGTGGGTCGAGTGGCTCATGGGATTCCCAACCGAGTGGACCGCCTTAAAGGTCTCGGCAACGCCGTCGTCCCGCAAATCCCGGAAATCATCGGACGTGCAATCATGAGGACATCAATGGTGACTTCGCATCAATCAAACACCCCAGGAGAATAAAATGCAGAAACTCGACGCGAAGTTTTCCGGCGTGATCTTCAAGATCAAGAACGGATCGATCGTCCCCGATGACGAATACATGGTGTTTCTAGCCAAGGATACGGCCTTCTGGAACACCCTGAATTTCTATTACGAGGAATGCCGCCGGCTTGGCGCTGACGAGGAGCAGCTTGCCGCCGTCAGTCGGGCTATCGAGCGCGTCCGCGTTTGGCGAGAGGTGAACCACAATCGGCTCAAGGTGCCAGACGCCAAGGGCGAGAAGATGGTCGGATGACATCCTCGCTCCCGCGCCCACCTAGCAACAGTGAGGCAAAATGACCGACCACCGCACGCTTGAATGGGCCGTCGATATCATCGGCATGTGCGAACCTATCCGATGCCACCAGGGCGGCATGTGGTTCAGCCGTAATCACAACTTCGCCGATGCCACGTTTGTTGATTATGGCGCCGCGGATGCGTTCGCTGTGGCTGCTAAGGCGCTGCCGGGGCTGGTAGAGGCCCTGAAGGTCGCCCGCGAAGCAATCTGGAACGGCGGCGATACCATCCTTGCCATCAGCAAGATCGACGCCGCCCTTGCCCAGTCACCACAGGGAAGCGAGGAAGCCAATGGCTGATGCCCGCACAATCTTCGATCCATTTCTCGGCAAGGACGTGGTGATCGTTGATCGCCTCACTGATCGCTTGCGCGGCAACTATGCCTGCGGGCCACACCTGCCAAACGGACGCCCTGAGTTCGGTTTCCGGCAATTCCAGGCGCCGCCAATCCAACACGAAGCGGCGGTTGTCCTTGACCTGCTGGTGGCAGCCCTCCGCAAGATAACCGACCTTGTGGACAGCGAGGCCGACGATCCGTTGGATGACGCAATCCAGATCGCCAATGACGCCCTCGATGCTGTGGGAGCACCGCCGAAGCCATGAACCCAGATCGCCGCATGACGCTAAAGCAGGCCGCCGAATTGTTTTTCGGCGACGCCCGCCATGCTTCGGGGGCGACTTTGTGAGCGAAGAAGCGCCAGAGAGCAAGCAAGCGGATACAGAAAGAGCGGCTGTAACAATTCGTGAATACGCATCTATTGCGTATAGGCATAAATTGCGTATTATACCCCCATGGAACGAAACAACGGCGCGGCAATTCCGCCAGCGCCTTAGCCTTAGGAGGCTCCTATGCTTTCGTTCCCTGCCACCATCAAGAACGACCCCGCTCGCAAGGGCGAGCTTGCTACTCGCAAGCAGTTCTTTGGCGAAAACCGCCGCTACGCGGTTGCCCCGATCCACACGCGCTTTGATGCGCTGGAGTGGTTCGTGTGGGACGCGGAGCACCCTCTGTCCGACCTCAATCATGCCGAGGTCATTCGGCAAGCCGAAACGCTTGAAGAGGCCCTTAGGGGCCTCTGATCGGAGATCAGATGAAAGACAACAATATAGGCCCGGCCTGCAAGAAATGCAACGACACCGGATACATCGTTATCCGGTCACACAATGGAAGATATGCGCGGCCGGGTCCGGTCCCGGATGATGCTCGTGGCTATGCTGAAGCGAGATGCTTTGAGTGTCTCGCGAATCCTGGCGGGTTTGATGGCCCTACGGGGGCCGAGTGATATGGCAGTCATCACCCACACCCGAAGGGCCACTGAAATTGAGATTGCCGCCGAAATGGATCGGCGAGGGTCTGTAATCGAGTGCCTAGAGCAGAAGATAGCTAGGTCCGACTCGATAATGAAGGACATTCGTCGGTTGCTCGTCCGCTGCCATGATCGCATTCACTCGCTGCCGCGCACCTCCGATACAGAACTAGCCGCAAGCATCGAACAATTGCTGGGGCGGATCGCCTCTGAATTGGGAGCGCCACGCAATGGTTGATATGGCAACGATATTGCGGGAGCAAATTTACTCGGCCGTTCGAGCTTTCACCTGCGCTACGGTAGCGGAGGCAGAAGCTGCGACGAAGGTCATTATCAGGCTAGTAGACAATGCTCTCCCTGATGATGGGACATGCGTTCGATGCGGCGCTGCGCCACGCAACGAAACTGGTTTATGCGCGACGTGTCGTGACGAGGACACATGTCGCGAGCGGCGACCATGACAGCAAATCAGTACCGATCTGCGCTTGATAAGCTCGGCCTCACTCAGGCGGGCGCTGCCGAGTTTCTTGGCGTATCCATCCGAACCAGCCACGGGTACGCCAACGGCGTACTGATTCCGGAGGGATACGCCAAGCTCTTGCGGTTGATGGTTCGCCTCAACTTGAAGCCCGAGGATGTGAAATGACTACGGTTCACAGCCAAGGGAGTCAAGTATATAATTCCCTTTGCGAGCATGGGCTGATCCTGCATCACCCATGCAAAGAATGTGAGCGCAATCGAGCCCTAGCAATTTTGGCTACCCTAGAGGCAAAGGAAACAGCATGACCCACAGGTGCAGCAACATTGTCGAGATGCTGGAGAGCGCAGCGCCGCCGGCCATGGTCGCAAAGCAGTTGACCGAGCTGCACAGGCTCTTGGGCAATGTTCAGTAGAAGGCGAGGAAGTGCGGCGTGGCTGACAATATACCGATCACGGAAAAGATGTGTGCCGCGGCCCTTGAGGCTTATTGGGGCAAGCGGCCCTACGTTCCATACAAGCGTCAAAAGTGGACCGACAAGGAGATGGAAGGGATGTACGACGCGATCAAAGCAGCTCTCGCCGTCTCGAATGGGGATCGAGCATGAGCGACAAAATGACCGAACCGCAAGGCGTGATCGCCATCATGACGCTGCCGACCGGCCACGTCGCGGCAACCCATGCCGACTTTGAGCGGCAGGGCTATGGCGGCTTCAAGCTATGGGAGGCACAGAAGCATCGTGCGCGCGATGCCGTGAAGCGCCAAGCCGTCCGCGCCTATTGCAGCGAGATCGTCACGGCGCACCTGGAGAGCTACACCCTAGACCGCATTGCCGAGGATCTGATCCAGCGCGGCAAGTGGCGCGTGACCTGTCGCGCGATCGGATACGACGATGACATTGCCGACGCAGTGGCGCGCGGCTGACCGAACACCATCAACCTGAGGCAGAAAGGACTACTCAATGACACCGATCGAACAAGCAGAAACTCTCTTGGAAAAGGCGATCGCCTTGCACGCAAAACACATGAACGGAACCGCTCCGACGACCGGCCCTATGGGGATGAAGTCGCAAATGGAAATGATGAATATGATGAAGTCGGCGCTCATGATGTTGAGACGGGGCAAGCTGGGCGGCATTATGGGCAACATGAACTGAGGCATGAACGAACTAGCTTACGCGGGGCTGGGCTCCACACATTGCCCCAGTCTCGCGGTCTTGAGCAGACACGGAGGATAACATGAGCGATTTTGATATTTTGTTCCCGATGCCAACCGGCGGGCGGAATGCAGACGATATGGGGATGCCAAGCGGTCCCGTAGGGATGGACTGGGAAAGGCCCGGCAAGGAGTGTCCAAACTGTAAAGGCAACGGCCGCGTTGGCGTTATGGCTTGCAACCACTGTGGCGCGACGGGTCGTGTCGCACTACCTCAGTCCTAAACAGGATCGAACATGAACGACGAACAGACGCGCCAGTGGAATCACTTAATGTTCAAGGCGCTCCCCGGCTATCCCTTCGACCCATGTCAGGTTTGCGTGCGAGAAGGTTTCAAAGGTATGGCTTGCGATCATACAGTGCGCGAGCGGGCGTATGCGATGCACCATGGACTGGCGCTCGATATCGGCCACCTAACACCATCCTGACCGACCCCTCCTAAACCCTCTTCCGCCAATATAGCGCATTCGGGAACGACCAAGGAAACTCCGGCATATAAAGCCGATACCCTGCCTTGAACTGGCGCGTGACGCCGGTGCGACTGGCCTTAACTCCAATACGGCTGTTGAGTTGGCTAAAAAGCGCGGCATTAAATTGCTGCGCGGAAGCGCAGCCAGCAACTTGAGCCGACTAAAGGCAGGCGGCGCACTCTTGCATGATGGGAAAGTCTATCGACTGCCGGAATTTGTACGCCCCCCACAACCTCAATTGATTTTGGGTGGTAAGGGCTCCTAGGAGTGAGTGTACATTAGCTCCTAGAATGAGGGCGGGCGGGGATCGGCATGGACCGATCACCCGCCCGTCAGGTCTTAGGCGGTAGACGCAACCAAATTTATTTGGTTCCTCGCAGGATTTGGTCTTCCGTTCTAAGCAGTGGAATCATCGGCGTCTTGCATATTGATTACAAGCGCCTTGTGTATCTGATTCATTGCTTTGATCTTGCTCGCCTTATTCATGATTAAGATTTCCCTCCATTGATTACTACGAACTTCCGCCGCCGATCCGGCGGGGTCTCAATCGGCATTGCCGGCGCAACGGCAAGCGCCGCGTCCACAAGCTGGGCAATGCTCCAAGCCTTGTCCACCACGCCCAGCGCCTTCGCTGGCGTCGCGCGGAGGGCTTCATGGGTGCGGCACAGATTGTAGTGAGCGACGTACAGCGCGACCGCCGCAACGTGGTTGTCCAGCTTCTTGCTAAAGCCGTTCGTCAACCGAGTGAACCGGCGCGACCCCATGCGGAGCGAAAGGTGAAGGGTGGACGCAAGTTTGACGAGGAATTCCAAACCCCCGTCTTCTTGACCGCAGATAACCTTAAACCCTTTTTCACCAACGACTTAGATGGGAATTCAAAACCCATATTTTTTACCTATGGCGGCACGGCGCGAGTTTGAAGTCGCTCAGCTTCGCTCCTTGGTCCATAAAATGCCGCTCGAACCTTGACAGTCGCACCACCCCAATCTTAAACAGGCACAGCCGATGCTCATGAAATACCGAGACGGAACGCAGGGGAATGATTATCTATTCGACCTGCCCGACGAACTGCATCGGGACTATGTTGCCGGCTGTATGGGCCTAAGTCCTTGGGATCGAACAAGCTGGCCGATGTCTGAGATTGAGAGGCTGATATTTATTAGGCAGTACGACGGCCTAAAAGCGTTTCACCGCGAGCTGCGGCGAACACTGTCGCCGTCCTAAGCGAGAGGTGAAAGAGCCATGGGCAATCTTGAGCCGGCTAACGATGCAGAGCGAGTCCGCGAAGCGTGGGAATGGGCCATATTCCTGCGAGAGAATTTCCGCACCCGCGCCAGAGCCTGGGGTTGGCCCGAATGGAAGATTCTGCAAGCGATCCGCGAGACTGAGGGCTCTCGCGCTGCTGGCCAAGGATAGATGACGATGGATCAAGAAAAGTTAAACTTGCTGGCTAGAATAGTGAGGGAAAACCCCCTGTTTACCGAATATGATTCCGACCATGAATGGGATCTGGCGCGCGAGCTAGTAAATGAAGGGCTGGTTACGGCTAAATTCTTATTGACAGGAACCGCACGGATGACGGCAACACAGGCTGGCGTCGAAGCCTCTGGCCAAGCATCACTTACAGGCCATCAGGAACTTGATAAGTAGCCATACACATATGATGGTGAGGGCTATTCCGCCGGCTGTCATCGTCGGGTTGCCGCTATCTCGCCAGCGCAAGCGATGTAGCCTATCGCGTCGATTGCGTCGTCATGGTTCAGAGCGCCGCTCTGGGTGCGAGCGATCTTTAGGAGCGCCATCATGTGGCCTACGTCCGCGCCGTCGATCTGTGCCCCGCTCTTTGCTGCCAGGTAGGCATTCCAGAGAAGCGCAATGTTGGAGAAGTTGCGATGTTTGTCCCCGTGGGTTTGGGCGCGGTCCCCACCGACTAGACTCCCGGCCTTCTCGATCAGGTCAACAGCTTGCATTTAGTTGTCCCCTTTAGGCAAATCACGCTACCACAAGATACGCGGATATGCTATAGAAATAGATGTTTCGGAGGTTTTTCATGGATATGATCGAGCGCGCAGCGAAGGCAATTTACGAAAGCCGCAACGGCGCAGGGTGCAAGCCTTGGAGCATCCAAACCAAGGCGCATAAGGAGCCATATCTAGCAGACGCCCGCGCTGCCTCTATAGTCTTTTCCGCCAATACAGCGCATTCGGAAACGACATGAGCGAACACGACATAATGGTTTTGAAGATGATGGCCGGGACGATTGTTTCGGGTGTCAGCCTGATATTTCTCGCCTATGGCGCCGGCCTTATCCACCGCTCTTGGGGATGGTGGAATTTGTAACCTACTTCAGCATAAACCACAGCCCGATATTGCTGAAGGCGTAACCCGCATAGACGACAGCCATTGACGGATTATCGAGGATGAACTGTTCGGCGGCTATGTAAGCGTATATCAGGCCAACGGCGCAAACGAGGGCGGGCGACATCATTTTCAGTCCTTCTCGAATTTGAATGCACGGCGAACGGCTCCGGTAGCCCGCTCATCCCGGCTTGTTTGAATCTCAATCTGGCCTTTGGCGTTGATGCGAAAATTGAGTTTATGGACTAAGCCGCAATCGCAGCACTGTTCTTTGAACCCGCGCTTTGGGACGGTAATCCATTCCCCGCTTGAGACGTGGTAATATCCCCGGCTCATGCGCCCCTCGGGAAGTTGATCTTGTGCCGGCCGATCTCGCCGTCTGTCTTGTGCAGCGTTACCGACGACATGGAATTACCCGCCCGGTAGCCGTGGGAATGCGCGTAGGCGTCTTTTGGAACAGGCTGGCGGAAGCTCTCGCAGCGAACCGAACCCACCTCCTTGACCGTCTCATGGTGGATATGGCCGAAGATCATCCAGCGATATTTGGAAGCGCCCCAATAGTCGGGCTTGTCGTCTGCCATCACCATAGCCATTCGTTCCGGCTTCATGGTGTGGCCGTGCGTGGCCCCGATGTAGTTGACGCCGAACAGATGCAACCAAATATCGTTGTTGCCGTCCTCCAGGTCGATTTCAACCCGAGGCTCTTCCGAATAGAACATGCCGAGCGCGATATTCAGCCAAGCCGCGCTTTCAGGGTCGTGGTTGCCCTTCAGGTTCTTGACGATAACCCGCTTGTGCTTTTGTAGGGCATAGTCGATCGATCTGCGGAGAAGCTGGACGCCGGCCAGTTTGACCTTCTGCGCCCGCCCGTCCACGTCCAATTGATACCCGGAGGCTGGCGTGGCGTTCGTCTGGGAATCCGCGTGCAGATAGTCGCCGGTATTGAGGATGGCCGCGACCTCTGCTTGAGGGGCCAGCGAGATAAGCCGCTGCATTCCAGCGTCCACCCGTTCAACCCCGATTTTCAGGTCGTTGGATTCGCCAGTCTCTGGCGCCCAAGACAGCATCCCGATATGGGGATCTGTGATAGGGTAAACCTGCATCAAATCGGCGAAGGTTTCCTTGGGCGGCTTGACGATTTTGGCAGCGCCTTTGTACTGCGAAAACTCTTCCTTGATCGCAGCTATCAGGTCGGCTTGCGTTTGTTCTTTCGTCTTGATCCATTGTTGGATCGTGCGACCGCCACTATCAACCAGAGCAGAAACACCCTTGATAGCGTGTCCTGGAGGAACCTCGAAAGCCTCGCCAAGTTCTGGCCTTTGCTGGATGAACTCGCGGACGACGTTGCCGTCTTGATCGGTTACGGCGGTTGTTTTGGAGATGCGATAGCCGGGCAAGACGGGCTTTGTTCCGCCTAGCCCGCGCTCGTAAAAGAGCCTGACGCGCCATTTGAGGGCGCCGACAGTAATGCCGAGGTGTCTTGCGGCTTCGGAATGAGCCGAGAACGTAGCACTGGCCTCGACGGCGGCCCGGCAATCATCGTCAGACGGCGGCGGTGAAAACGCCATTATATGAGGACGCCGGGAACGAAGCAGTACACAGCCCCGCCGCTGCTCAAGAACACGACGCTGTGTCCGGTTGGGTTGCCGCCCTTGTTGGAGAACTTGTAGCTCGGAATCTCGACCTTCATCCCCATCGGGAGCGGCGGCCGGCGCGGAATAACCCTGTCATCCGTAATAGCGCAGAACGTCTTGCCGTCCTTGACGCTGATATCGTCGCACCAATAGGCGTCTGCAATACCGCAGCATGAGGCTGTAGGATTGTCCGGCTGCTTCAGGCTCATATACCAGTCGTCGTGACTAGCGTCGTCGTCGTGCGCGAAAGCCTTGGTAATCCCCGCCCCGACTGCGAACATAAGCCAGAGCAAACCGAGGACAGATGCAATTTTCATGGTGGAAATAATCGCGCGATCAATCAGTGTCATTTCAGGCACTTTCTCGCCTCTCGGATTTGAGCAAATGTCGCGCCGTTCTTGAGAGCGAACGCGAGGGCTTTGGCCCTTCCATGTTCCGCGACGTACTGGCGGACTAGAGCGCAATCAATTTGGAAGGCATTGGCTGGGAACGCGATGAGACAAAAGGCGACGATAAGCGCTGCTCTCATTTGCCCATCAACGTCTTGATGCCGAGCCACAAGGCCCCGAGGAATCCGCCGACAAGAACCGTGATGATTGTTTTGAACGTGTAGCTCTGGGCTTGCTCTACGCTCTTCCGCCAGCGTCGAAGGTGCTGGAAATCCGCTCTCAGCTCCTTACGGTCCTCCTCCTCGATTCCGAATGATGTCAGGATTGTTGCAATGGTTTTAAGTACCGTGTCGTCCAGGTTTTCGTCGTGAAGGCGCTTTTGCTCTAGCAACACCTCCGCGATAATTTCCCGGACTTCCTGGTGCTGCATTGATTCTTTACCTTTATCGGGCATTCCAATTCCTAGCCTGAGAGCCTGTAATGAGGTTCGAGGGTTAGGCTCGTCGCGCCGTGCAACCGACGCGGCGGGCCGGCTATCGTTCGCGTCGATTAAAATACATTTGGCCTACTGCCATGACGGAGCCTGTGCCGAAGATGCCGGCAAGGATGACGCCGGACCAATCGGCGACAAGGCCGGTCATCGGCGGGGTAAACCCTGTCCGCCCATAGAGCGCCGGACAGACGATGTTATCCCACACGACGGCCTTCCACTCGTATATGATCCACGGCAGAGCAAACCCGCCGACAAGGCACATCAGGAATTTGCTCTGAGATACCGCCTTAAGAAATTCGACGCGAACGCCGCCCTCTGCCACGACGCCAGAAACGAGCGCCTTAGCCACGTTGACATCGCCGCCGATGCGAGCCGTCGTAATCTGCACCTTGGCATCGTAATACTTGGAGACGAAGTTATTGATGCCGCCCGTGATTGTGGGGATGGCCTGAAAAAAGGCAAGGATGCCGGTCAGCATCAGCCCTCGTCCTTCTGCGAGTTGTAGATGGCGACAACTGCCTTGGTAATGGCAACGCCAAACGTGATTTGTGCCGCACGCCGCTGCGTCATGATCTGGGTCAGATCAATGCCGGCAAGCTGCTCAAGATAATCGAGCACAATCGAAAGCGTGCCGAGAACGGTGGCGACAAGAACCGTAACCCAGTTCCAAACCCAAAGCGCCCAAGACTTTATCTTGTCCAAAGTCATTCCTGCACCTTTGGTTTATCGGTTGGGATTTCGTCATGCGTTTGCGTGACAGGCGTTGCCGGGACTTCCTGCGTCGGATTCCGTGGCCGGAATTTCCAGACAAGGAAAATAACGACAGAAATACCAAGGCCAATTGCCAAAGCGACGGGCAGGTTAAAACCACCTTGCGAAGCCGCTGTAGCGCCGGTCAAAGTGCCGGTAGCAATCGAAGTCGCGGCTTTCTTGACTGTGTTTTTAGTCGGCAGAATGCCACCCATCACCCGCTTTTGCGCGTTGATGAAATCCTGATCGGATGCGGGGTAACGCTTGCCGGCTTCGTGCCACGCCTGCGCCTTTAGGAACCCCAGCGCCATAGGGCTACGCCAGAAGGCGTCATCCATGATGGTGTTGCGC